>Ga0102960_1000122_pt1 | contig 27947 bp, 37 predicted proteins | sample SalPon2_B_H2O_MG_2_FD_84521 | JGI IMG/M metagenome (GOLD analysis project Ga0102960, IMG submission 84521) | Salt pond water microbial communities from South San Francisco under conditions of wetland restoration - Salt Pond MetaG SF2_B_H2O_MG | ecosystem: Environmental > Aquatic > Non-marine...
CAAAGACTTGAAACGTGGTGTACAGTCGGAGAAGACAGACCTTATGGTTCCTATGCTCTTGCCGGTGCTAGGGCTGGCCGTGAGTTTGGCCTTTCTAATCGCGATGATCTTAAGTTAATAAATGATTTTGATTGGTTAAAGGAGAGATTTGATGCAATGGTTGGATGATAAAGATATATTTGGCAGAATGGCTTTGATTTCAAATAATCCTATATTCAATAATCTTAGGAATGCTGTAGATAATTATGATGCAGATTTAACAGATGCACTAAGTTGGGGACAGTTAAAAAGTAAAAGGTGGTTAATTAACGAATTAGAAAACCTTAAAGCAGACTTAGGCACAGTCTTTCTTTGTGGAGGCTGGTATGCTACACTTGCTGCAATGTTATTTGAAAGCAGTTTAGAAATAGAAAAAATTAGAAGTTTTGATATAGATGAATCTTGTTCTGCTATTGCAGAAACAGTAAACAGACATAAAGTAAAAGATGGCTGGAAATTTAAAGCAAGTACACTAGATATTCTAAAAATGGATTATCCTACAACGCATACTACTTATAGAGCTGACGGAACTAGTATGGATTTAAAAGAAATGCCTAATACTATTATCAACACTAGTTGTGAACACATAGAAAATTTTTCAAAATGGTTTGATAAAATACCAAATAATACATTAGTTATATTACAAAGCAATGACTATTTTGAAATTGAAGAACATATAAATTGTGTTGTAGATGAAGAAGATTTTGCAAAAATGGCTCCGTTGACTGATGTATTATATTCTGGAAGATTAGAGTTACCTAAGTATACTAGATTTATGAGGATAGGGTTTAAATGACATTTTATAAATCAGTAAATGATTTACACATAGAACCTACTAGAAAATGCAATGCTAGATGTCCTATGTGCCCTAGACATTTAGGATCTTCTCCAAATAAAGGTCCTTGGGTTAACGAAATAGATATAGATATAAATCTATTAACTCCGGTAGTTGAAAAGTTAAGTTTAACATCAATATCGATTAATGGAAATTATGGCGATATTGTTATGCATAAAAATCCTAAAAAATTAATAGAATTATGTTCCAACAATGCACAAAAGGTTACAATACACACAAATGGAGGAGCACAGCCAAAAAGTTTTTGGAAGTCTTTAGGTAAATTTAAAAATTTACTTGTGATATTTGCAATTGATGGATTAAGCGATACGCATTCTTTATATCGCAGAAATACTAGATTTGATATTGTTTTAGAAAATGCAAAAACATATATTGAAGCGGGCGGAACTGCAATGTGGGATATGCTAATATTTAAACATAATGAGCATCAAGTAACAGAATGTAAAGAATTAGCAACAGCATTAGGATTTAAAATTTTTCAAGCCAAGCCTAATTCTAGATTCGGTTTTTCAAAATATCCTGTCCACGACAAAAACTTCAATACTGAGTATTATATTGAATCAATTAACCAAGTTACTGATAGAAAAGATGTTCATCCTAGAAGTTTTCCAACTACTAAACAAGAATATCAAAAATTTATTAAATCTAAAAAACAAGTTAAAAAGAAAATTGAAAATCCTTGTATTGATTGTAGAGTTATTGAAAAACAATCTATTTTTATTTCTGCTGATAATAGAGTATGGCCTTGTTGCTGGTTAGCACAAATGGCAAATAAAGCTGAAAAAAGTTATGCTATAAGTGACTTTATAAAACATTTTGGAGAAACTAATACTATTGATAACTTTGATACTATAGTTGGACAATTTGATTTTATAAAAGATACTTGGGATACTAATCCGTTTTACGAATGTTCTACAAATTGTAATTCTAACGAAATATCACCAACAGTTATAACTTCTATAGAATCATCTAAATTTTCTTTAGATTAAGTTTATAATATTTTTCGAATTCAGGATAATGATCTAACAAATTAGTATTTCTAAAATTATCTAATCTTTTAAGTTCCATCATACCGTTCATAAAATCTCTAGGATTTTCTTGGTCTATTCTTAGTATGTCGATAGTTGTTTGAGCATCTTTACAATTGTTTATTGGACTTTTTTCTATACGTTTTAGATATTGTTTTTTTATTTCGTTTGGGATATTGATAGCCCTGTAGTATGTAGGATGTGTAACTAATCCAGAATATGTAAGTCTATGTTCAGCATTTAAATTTAATAAGTATTCATATATTTCGTCTATATAACCTAAATTTAATAATTGTATAGCAGTACTAAACTTAACATCTAAATCACTGTTTAATGCTTTCTGGCAATTTTTATCCCAGGTATCCCAATCTAATCCAGTTCTAATATAAGATCCACGGCCTTCTATTCCGTCAACACTCATACTAAAATGTAAATTTCTAAATTTATGAGCGTTTTCTAAAACATAATCTGGCATAACAGTGCCATTACTTGTAATTTGTAGCTCTACATTCTTTGCATTTTTATTTCTATAAAACATTTCAAATAGTTCAGGAAAATCTGGATGTATCATTGCTTCGCCGCCAACAAGAGTAAACTTGTTAACTTTTTCAAAAACTACTTCTAAATCTTGCCAATATAAATCCTTTGTTTCTTTATCATAAGGATTCATTATGGTATTAACACCTTTATATTTGTTTGGATACATTAATTTGTACTCGGCAAATATTTTACTTGATGCTGTTGGTCCGCACATAATACATTTAAGGTTACATAAATTTCCTAAACTTTTAAAATTTACATATTCTAAATATTTTGGATCAAGATCTGCATCTGGATTCTCTTCAACAAAATTTATTGCTTCTTGTACCGATTGTTTATGTAAGTAACTGCTATTATCGTTAGTTCTTTTATTTCTAATATTTCTTTCAGAATTGTATATACATTGTTTACAAATTTCTTTTGTTTCGTTAGAAAAATCTCCAGTTATCATATCCTGTCGTAAATTTTTCATTTCGTCGCTATTAAAATATTCTAAAGGAGTTAAAGTATCTGTATTAAATTCCTTTCTACGATTTACAGAAGCAACACAACAGGCTCGATAATAACCATCAGCAGTATGGCTAAATTGAATAAATGGATTTACACAGTATACTTTTTTCATATTAATGTCTGTTTTAAAGTAAATTTATCATAGATAGGATATTCTATAGCATCATCTGTGTGTTGCGATACCAGATTTCTAAAATCCTTGTCTCTAGTAAGTATTTTAAGTTTTACGTCTTTTGAATATTTATTTTTTAACCTTACACATTTTTTTATTATTTTCTCATTTGTAAATTCGTAATGGAATGTAATATCAAACTTTATATCATTTTCTAATAATTGTTCATATCTTTTATAAGATGCTGTACCGTTAGAATTAATAGTAATTTGTGTAGAATTTTTTGCTCTTAACAAAACAATTAATTTATCTAAGTCTTTGTATAGTGTAGGCTCTCCACCGGTTATTATTACAAATTTTTTTTTGTTTTTAGGTATTTTACTTTCAATTATTTGTAATGCTCGATTAGTTTTCTTTAACTCCATAAAAGGACTAACACTATCGTGAACGTTCGGCGGACAGTAACTACAATCAAAGTTACACATTTTGCCTATATCTAAATGTATTTCACACAATGAGTCGAGTTTAAATTTAGCTGCGGTTGCAATTATTTCTTTTCCATCGTATAAAGGTAAATTAGATTGAGAAACTTTGTCAGCTTCGCTTACAAATTTGTCATATACTTCTTTGTTTATAGCTTTTGGACTATTCAAATCAGAACCGCAATTACAAGAACCTTTGATGAATTTGCAAAAACTGTTTGTTTGTACTCCGCCATTTCTTCCCCAAAACGGCTTATTCATATGAAAAAGATTATTTTGTCCACAAGTTCCGGACTTGATTGTTCCGTCCCATCTTATCATCCAAACATATTCGTGAATTGGACAATACCAATTTTGATAATCGATTGCGATATTTTTTAAATCGGGTGTACTAAGGTTAGACATCGAACCGTCTGGATGATATACTATCTGCATTACATTATTTAACCATAATTGAATTTCTATTGGAAGAGATGTGATAAGTATTTTTATGATTACTGACGAAGAACGAAAACAAATTAAACCTAAATATCTCGAAGCATACCAAGACGGTGTTTTCTCACCTCCAAAACTTCTAGACATTGCTACTGAAATGCAATTAGATGCGTTAGGAGATTTTGTACCGTTAAAAATCAAAGTAGACATAAACTCGTTTAAAAAAGAAATTTCAGCTTATCAAGATAAGTGGGTCCCTTATTTGCATAGAGAAGGTTCATTGAATGACAGAGTTGGTTTAAATATGGTAGGACTTCCAGGTGATACTCCTCAAGATAGCATTAGTATGCCAGAAGCACAAAAACGTGTAGGACGCAAACTTTCTGAATTAGATTTTGACACTCCTACGCAGTTATTTCACGATACTCCTAGCTTACATTCTCTTATGAATTCTTTTCCTAAACTAGGTAGATGCACATTAGTAAAAGTAAACAAGGGTGGATGGTTTCCTAGCCATAGAGATGGTGTTTTATTAAATCGTCGAGCATTTAGAATAGTTGCATTTTTAACTAATACCGGTCACGAAAGTTATCAATGGGAACACGATTACCGTCTTAGAAATATTGAAGAAGGTAGATGTTATTATATAGATACACGCAAACAACACAGAACACATAGCTATGTACACGATAGTATTCATTTAGTGATGAATATTCCTAAAACATACGAAAATGTGTTAAGAGTAATAGATCTTCTTCAACACGGAGAATAAAATGTTTAAAGCGTTAGATATTAAGTATCCTAAAGAGGAATTATTAGTTCTTGCCAATGAGCAAGAATATTCACACGCTTACGAACAACTTGGTAGAGAAATACCGCAGGAGATAGTTCCAAACTTTGGATTAACGCACCCGCTAATTATAGAAATTACAAAGCAACTGCCTAAAGTAAAATTCTATACTAGTAGTTTTATTAGAACACGACCAAACACAAAAATAGATCCGCATATTGATAGTTCTGGCTTAACAAAGATTAGAAGAACTGTAAATTTCTTGTTCCCATTAGCAAACTATAATAGTCCATTAATAGTTGAGGATCAAACTTTTGATATAAATGGTCCTATTGCATTTAGATGTGATTTACCTCATAGTTATGAAAATAATACAAATGAATATCGCACTGCGTTTATTTTACAAGTACGCTATCCGTATACATTTGATAGACTTATAGAAATAGGCGCTATATGAAAATAGGATTTTACGGACATTCTACTTGCGCCTATAGGGGAGAAACATCTTTTATTGATTTAGTAGCAAATTCACTTGGTGCTGAAGTGGTTAATATTGGTGTACGAATGGGATCTGAAGAACGTACATTGCTAAATTTAAAAAAAACACAACCAAACATTGCAGTTGTTTTTCACAGTCAAAGTAGATTAATATATGCACCTAATAGAGAATATGATTTTGATGCAAGTAGTGATTATGGATTAACCGAAGATGAAATTGACATTCGCTACTCGTATCAAACATATTTTAGAGATAAAGAATTAGAACGTATAAGATTGTATGGAGCTGCAATGCAAATAGAGCAGTTTTGCCAAGATACAGGAATATATTTAATAAATTGTATTGATTCTAAACATCCATTTCCTAATTATATTAGAATGTCAAATACAAATGAAACTTGTATGAATATAGCAAGATTTCAAAGATGCGAGTTTAGAGAACATTTTAATGGAGTTACAGCCAAAGGCAACCAGTTAATTGCAGAGTATCTATTAAATAATATTGCGGCTCGTGACGGAGTGGTCAAACGTGTCTGATCGTAACTCAGATGGTAGCAATAGCACCTACGGTGGTTCGAATCCCCCGGCCGCACCAAATACTGAAGTCTTAAATGAGTTGTGGAAAGAGTGGCTAATACAAAAAAACAACGATAAACTTATTAAAGATAGAGCTTGGTTACATTTAGATCATCCAACTGAGTTAGTATCGCAATTAGTACGTACTGTTGATTGGCATAAAGCACCAGGCATATGGGGATTATTTATAATTCCTATGAAAGGTTATACAACTATAGAATATCCCGATAGTGTAATTAAAGTAAATAAACCTATGATAGTACAAACTAACATTTTACACAAATGGATTCCAACAAGCAAAAATAATGTATTTTGGGCATATAAAATAAAATGATATTAGAAACTTTTACACCAGACACAATAACAGACGACCAGCATAGTAGATTGGTAAGGCTGTGCGAAGATGCATATTATTTAAAAGAACCTGCATATGAAAATTATGATGTAAGCGATTGGCAGAACAAATCTCACGCACTACTACATCTTTTATATTTTAAAAAACGGTTTGAACTTTTTAACATAGTACTAACAGACGATAAACAACCTATTGCAATGAGTGGCACTTATCTTTGGGAAGATATGCCTATTATAGGCGTTAGAGCTTTTACACATCCTGATTATAGAGGGGGAGGAAATTGGTGTCAAGCAAGGCACATATTTCCTAAACAAATTGAATGGTGGGAACAAAAAGGTTATACTAAAGTTTGGTTAACATTTAACGATTATAATCACAAACTTATTAACTTTTTACGTAGAATGAGTGAAGGCAAAGCAAGTACATTTGGCGGTCCGAGAGAAATATATCAAAACTTAAAATGGTATACTGATACTAAAACAATACAATATACGGATCAGGTTGTTGCTGAGTTAGATATCTCAGAATATAGAGCTGCACAGTCTTCATAACTTTTTCCTCGAATAGTAATATAAGCAAATAAGCTATAACCCGATCCTATTGTACCGTGAGGCAGTTCGGTGTTTAACAGTACAGGTTGATATAGCTTATGTTTAACTGAACATAGCCATTTGCTATTGTCTAAATAATCACCTTCATTTTCTATATAACTATTTTTTATTATTGTTATATTATCTTTCTTAGAAAGATTAGGCCAGTATGTTAGTCGATTATCGAAATTTCCTTTTAGTGGAAATGCAAAATTACAATAACGATTTAAATCTTTTTCTTTTCGAAAATTTACATCAGTGTGTATTTGACTATTTTCTGTACTAGGTATAATACTAAAAAGATAATCCTCAAGATTAAAAAACTCTTTAATTAGGCTATCGACATATTCCTTAACTTCTCCTGCTGGAATCTTCATAGGTAATCTAAGTCTGTCATATACTTCAGTTCTATCAGATTTATAGTAATCGCAGTTTTTAAAATCAATTTGCGCTAATAGCATTGCAAAATTTTCAAATTGAGGATAAATTTTATAGTACATATTATATTTATATTATTAAGTGCGCATATAAATACAACTGTGTCTAATACTATAATTTTTACAGGAATGGAAATACACGAAACTGCTTTGTACAGAGGCGCCGGCGCATATAGAATACGCACCGAACTTGAAAATGCAGGCTATTCTTGTCAAATAATAGATTTTTTCCAACATTTTACAAATAATGAAATTGAAAAAATATTAAACAAGTATGTAGATGATACTACTATTTGGATAGGATTTAGTAGTACTTTTATGAATACTGCTTTAGAGTTAAAAGAAAACAATAAGTTTTGGAATAAAATAAAACAAAAATATCCTAAAGTAAAATTAGTATTAGGTGGTAGTAAAACACTAGTAGAAGAAATTGATTTTATTGATTATTATGTTACAGGATATGCTGATGACGCAATAGTAAATTTAACAAATAATATTACAACATTTAATAAAAAAATAATAGATTCTAACAAAGAATATGACAAAAAAGATTTAAGCAATATACCTATAAGATGGAAAAAAGAAGATTACATACCTTTTGGTAGTGCATTGCCAATGGAAATTGCACGTGGTTGTATTTTTAATTGCGCATTTTGTAATTTTCCTATGAATAATAAAAAGAAATTAGATTACATTAGAGATGCAAACAGTATTGCAGACGAACTAAAATATAATTACGAAATGTTTGGCGTAAAAGATTACTGGTTTATGGATGACACATTTAACGACAGTATACATAAATTAGAAACACTTCATAATGTTATTAGCAAATTAGATTTTAAAATAAACTATAGTACATATATTAAACCAGAATTATTAGTAGCACAACCAGATCAGATTCCTTTATTAATTGAAACAGGATTACGATCAGCAGCATACGGACTTGAGAGTTTAAATCCAGATACTCGACAGGCTATTTTTAAAATGAAAGATCCTGACAGAGTTTTAAATGCTATGAAAGATCTCAAAACTCAAAGTAACGGCACAATAAGCAATCAATGCACACTAATAGTAGGACTACCATACGAAAGTGTCGAGAGTATTTACAAAACAAATAAATTTTTATATAATTGTGATTATATAGATCAATACAACTGGTACCCCCTGTCAATACACAAGCCAGACAATTATGCTTATACAAGTCCTATCGATAGAGCTCCTCGTGCATTTGGTTATATTACTAAAGAACAACCTAATATTTTAAAAACGTCAGCCGGAAAATCAAACTCAGCACTTCTTTTTTGGTATAATAAATATATGAATAGTACAAAAGCAAGTATTATAGCAAAAGATCTAAATAAAATAAGCAAAGATAGACAAAAAATTTATGTTTGGTATAGAGAAAGTTTATTAACTTTAGGATTTGATGTTGATAAACATTGGCAAGAACATAATGGTTTGCTTTCTAAATTACCAAATAAATTTTTAAAAGAACAAAAACAAAAGTTTATCGCAACCTATAAAGCACAATTATTGGACTGATAAATAAACATATGAAGGACTACTTTAGAGCCAATACATTATATTTTCCTTATATACAAGCAATAGCAACAGCAATGATTGCCTATATGCTTGTATATGCACCTGCTGCTGAATGGTGGTTCCTTAGTCTTGGTATGTATTTTTTAACAGGTTGCTTAGGCATTACTATTACATTTCATAGACAACTTACGCACGGTAGCTTTAAATTTCGTTACAAATGGATGGAATATCTATTTACGTTTTTTGGAGCAATCGGTGGAACTGGAAGTAGTATTGGTTGGGTAGCGGTACATAACCAACATCATAAACATAGTGATAAAGATGGCGATCCACACGGACCTCACTTAGGACTGTGGAATGTATTAATACCTAAGTATGACTTTGAAATGAATAAATGGGCAGTTCGTAGATTAATTACAGACAAATTTCACTTAGTGTTACACAACTATTATTATCTAATACTTTTATTATGGTTAGCATTATTATACATTGCTGGAGGTTTTAATTTATTAGTATTTGTTGGCATTATTCCTATGGGAATACAAATATGGGCAAGTGTATTAAGTAACTACGGTAATCATATGTGGGGATACCGTAATTATGAAACTAAAGAAGACAGCCGTAATACTTGGTGGCTTGCAGCAATAACTTGGGGAGAAGGGTGGCACAATAACCATCACGCTAAACCGGGCAGATGGAATTTTTCACATCGCTGGTGGGAGTTAGATCCTAGTGCGTGGGTAATCAAAATAGTAAAGGCTTAAAAATGGTCTTCGAAAAGCTTCCGTTTTCTTATAACATTCAAAAATTACAAGGATATCTTTTAGATACAGTGTTTCAGATAGGTGATCCTATTTGTCCTATAGAGCCAGGCTTCGGCGGCTGGAGCATAACAAGTCGTAACGGGAGTTGGAAAGATGGCTGGAGGAAAGCAAATGAAAAGGTTAATGATCCGTTAGTATATACTAAACCTACAGAACTTTATGTAGGATATATGAAAGAAATTATAGATGATATAAAAGACAAAGGATTTAAACCGAGTAAAGTACGTATTAGCACTTTGCCGCCAATGGGTAAAAGTACAATTCACCGAGATTATTCTCCTAGCAATTTTAGAGCAAGATTACATATTCCTGTCTTGACAAATAAGCATTGTTGTCATATACTATATAATAATGCCGAAGTTGAACAGTCTAGAATGCATATGGTTGCAGACGGAAGCGTTTATATGTTTTGGGCAAATCTAAAACATCAATATTTGAATAAATCAAACGAATACAGATATCACGTTGTAATGGATGTGATAGACACAAAAGGCATAACTGAGAATTTTAAATGTATCACGCAGTAATATTTACAGGCATTGATTTAGGGCCCAATAATTATTTTAGATCTATTGGTGCGTATAGGATACGTTCACAACTAGAATCTGAAGGTTATTCTGTAAAAGTTATAGATTACTTTCATAGTTTAACTAATGAAGATATTGCACTAGCCTTTAAAAAATACGTTAGTAAAGATACATTATGGGTCGGTTTTAGTACAACATTCTTTAATACAAGTGAACTATTGCAAGATCGGCAAGATTTTTTTACAGAACTTCGTAAAGAATATAATGTACCTTTTGTTATCGGCGGTGCAAAAGCAATGGTTGAGTTTTTAGACTTTGCTGATATTTTTGTTACTGGATATGCAGATGATGCAACTACTGCAATTACAAATTTTTTAGCAGGTAAAGATACTAACTTAATTTTTAAAGACTATAAAGGTAAAAAAATTGTAGATAGTAATCATACATATGATAAAAGAGATATTAGTAATATTCCAGTAATATGGAAGCCGGAAGATAGAATAACTGCACAACAAAGTTTGCCAATGGAAATTGCTCGAGGTTGCATTTTTAACTGTGCGTTCTGTAATTTTCCATTAAACAATAAAAGCAAGTTTGATTATATACGTGCAAAAGAAGATATGTATGCAGAGTTTATGCGTAACTATGAGCAGTTTGGCACAACTAACTATTGGTTTATGGACGATACTTATAATGATAGTATGGTTAAACTTGAACTGATGCACGAAGTAATTACTAGTTTACCTTTTAAAATAAATTATGACACATATATTAAACCTGAGTTGTTAGTACGTTGGCCAGAACAAATTGATTTACTTGTAGAATCAGGATTGCGAGGAGCAAGTTTTGGTGTAGAAAGTTATAATAAAGAAACTAGACAAGCAATACAAAAAGGTGCCGATGTTGAAAAAGTTCTTGATGCTATAGAAAATATAAAAATAAAAAGTGCCGGCCAAGTTAAAGTACAAATTAATTTAATTATTGGCCTGCCACATCAAAGCGAAGAAAGTATAAGAGAAAGTCGTGAGCGTGTAGTTGCAGATCCTAACATTGATTTATGGTATTGGTATCCTTTGTTGATACATTCAAAGGAGCATCACGAATATCATTCGCCTATTGATAGAGATCCAAAAAAATATGGATATGATGTACACCATAAAAAGCGTTTACTTAAAACTACACTTGCTGGTAAAACAAATGCTTGGATGACTATCTGGAAAAATGAGCATATGAATGCTATTAAAGCAGGAAAGATTGCAGAAGATTTACGTATGATGGATGACAAGTACCAAAAAGTTGCAGGTTGGACTTGCGGCAGTGTAACCAGTTTAGGATTAGATTTAGACAAACACTATGAAGAACATAGTGGGCTAAGAAATAAACTTCCTACGCAACAATTAAAAGAGGCTAAAAAGAAAATCATTACAGATTATATAAGAAATAACATCGGATAAATATTTTTATGAAACATTTTTTATTGCCTGATTTAGATGTATCCGAATATAATAAAGACCTAACATCCTTTGCAGTTAATGACGCAGAATGGTCCTTTTACGGAAAAGGTAGATTTGCTATCTATATAGCATTTCCTCCTAGAGACTTAGTAGTACCACTAGCTCTTAAATTTAAGAATCCAAAAAATTTATTTCTTAAAATGGAAATGAACAAGGTACTTCCAATGGGAATAGTTCCTCCTCACACTGATCATCATAGATATGCTACTATTAATATTCCATTAAAAGGAGATTTTGATAACAGTTATTTAGATTTTTATAAGTCTATAAAAGAAGGAGTTTCTGCAAGTCCTTTAAATAATGATGAAGAAACTGCCGGTAAGGGAATGTTTTACCCTGAAGCTGAATTAGATTATCAAGTAAATTATAATGTTCCAGTGTGTTTTGATACTCAAGAAATACACGGTGTAACTAACGCTACGAACAGTACGAGGTATATCTTAACAATGAGTTTTAGAGAAGAATACACATTTGATAAAATTTTGAAAATGTATCAAGAAAACGAATTATTAGTTTAAATTTTTATAATGTAGTCTCTGTATTTTTCTAAACTACGATCTAATATTTCTTTATGCCTTGCTTTATCTAGTTTTCCTAAAATTGTCATTATAATTTTACGTTTACCTTCATCTGGCAAATCAGCTGCGTGATATGCATCGTAATTGTTTATAGCAAACCATTTTGTTAATTCGTTTGGATGATGTATATAAAGTTTTTCTTTACTAACTGTGCTTTTAGTTTGTCCTTTTTGGAAATACATTAAAGGATCGTCATATACCATAAATGCTTTGTAAGCACCTGGTTCGTCTTCTTCGTCTGGTCTGCTGCCTACATCCTGATGCAATTGACACGGTATTTTTTGTTCTAAAAAATTAACGTATGTAATATCTGTGTAAGGCAAATGATTATAAAGAATGTCTTGAAAGTTTGGAATTACCTTCATAAATCTATTACACCAACCGTAGTCGACGTGATAAGCAAAACTTACTAACCACGGTGCAATAAAATCTTTTTTATCGTAATTTATATTGTCTCTATTTCGATGTCTTTTTGTTTCGTGCCATTTGATAAATTCTTCTCTATCAAATTCAAGTGCGGGCAAATCTAAAGGAGTGTATAATACTGTCATTTTAAAACCAAATCTGATATTCTTTATATTTTTCTGTGCTAGAATCAAGTAAATTAAATAATTTGCTTTCATCATATTCTCCTATTATAGCACAGGTTATTCTACTTCCTGTAGGAGATTCGTTTTCGTCTAAGCCGTGCCAGGCTCTATAACTATTTAACATCCAAGCACACTCATCTTTTGGAAAGTGTGCATAAATTTTTTCGTCTCTACAAAAATCTAAATGATTTTTACGTTCGCTTAACGGATTTCCGTGTTCGTCTTCCATTGTAGCAATTCGATGATTATTAGGATCCTTCATTCTGCTAAAGTATAGTGCATCCTTTGTTTTGTTTTTAAGATAAAATCTCATCCCCCACATCCTGTCTGGATCACTATGTGGTTCTACTTTTGCTCCACCTATTTGGTTAAGAAAACTAATGCTTTTAATTTGTTTGAAAGGGAATAACTTAATATATTCAACAAGCTCAGGGAATCTTGTGTCAAAGTTACAAATCCAAGGATTGTCTAATTTATATGTATTCCACCAAATTGCCCAACTAATATGCCAACAATAACCACCGTATATATTTGTGCTATTAACTTTGTTTTGGTTATGCTGTAGCATAAACTTTTTTTGATCGCTATGCCATTGTATGAACTTATCCATATCTACTTCAGGCGGATCTGGTAAGTTTAAAGGAGAGAATATAAGATTACGCCAGTCTGTCATTTTTTTCCAAACACTCTAATTTGTATTCTTGGACTTGTTATTTCAGTTGTACAATGAGGTAATGCATCATTGAAGTGCCAACATTTATATTTTGATTCGTCTACAGTTTCTAAACCTTTAGGAGTACGATACTGTAAATGTCCGCCACCGGCAGATATATTAAGAGTTATACTTACACCTCCATTTTTATAGTAACGTACATTATCTTTATAGGTTGCATCAACGTGTACTATGCCTTTGCTAGGAGGTGTTTGCCCGACTAATCTTACACAGCTAATATATGACAAGTTTAATTTATTAACTGTGTCTATTAAACTTTTTGGAGTAGTATCTTTCCATTGCCACTCTTGATCGTATACGTGCCACACGGGTCTTCTGCCCTCGGGTGTATCAACAAAACTGTCATTTTCTGTTTCGCTAATTCCTGGAATATGAGTAAAATTATAAGTTACAAACGTAGAATACTCGCCATTTATTATATTACCATTTTCGTCGTAGTGTACCACATCGTCTCGACTTTCAAAAAAACCATCTTGATCATACTTACTACGTCCATTATTGTAAATAACAGTAGCAAGAAAACTTTTATCAAAAACCTGCATAGTCTGCAAGTCTTTATAAATTTGTTCTTGATTAAACTCTAAGTCAATTGACTGAAAATGTTGCATAACGTATTTATGGTGTATTATGATAAAATTAACACATAATGATTATTTTACTACAACTGGTACAGGTTTAGATTGGACTGTCAATATAAACAAATGTACAAAAAAACATATAGAAGATTTTTATAACGAACTAATAAATGCTGCTAGGATTATTTACGATCAAGCAGATTCTAAAATAACACTGATGTACAGCGGCGGCTTAGACAGCGAATTTATGTTAAAAATTTTTAAAAAAGCTAAAATTCCGTTTAATGTTGCAATTATAAGCTACGGACATTATAACAAACACGACACACAATATGCATTTGAGTACTGTGATGCAACCAATATAACTCCTATTGTTGTAGATATTGATATAGACGATTTTATTAAAAGTGGAAAAATAAGTGAAATAGCAGATAGTGTAAAATGTTGCGCATATCAGATGCCTAGTATTATGCACGGAATTACTAAGTTAGACGGAACAATTATAATGGCAAGCGGTGAGCCTTATATTAAAAACTTTGACGGTATATGGAAGTATGAAGAAACAGAACGTGTGAATAGTTATATGCGATGGTACGAAAAAAACAATATAGATGGTACTCCTGATTTTCTAAGATATACTCCAGAAGTAACACTTGCATTTTTGCAAGAGCCGAGAGTTAACGATCTTGTGAATAATAGATTGTTTGGCAAACTTAGTACAAGAACTAGTAAGCATATGATTTATTCAAAAAATTGTACATTAAAACCAAGACCTAAATTTACCGGATGGGAAGAAATTGAAAAAACTGATCTTATGAAACACGATAGTTTTTTAATTTTTGAATATTTAAAAAATAATCACAACGGAGTGTTTGAGTTAGAAGCAACGTTACTTGAGAATATGTTAACCAATGCTTGATGCAATTGCATCTTTTCTTTCGTGTGCAATATCAGTTTCATTATGCTCCGAAGCATATGCTGCAAAATCTTCAAATGAAATTTCTTCAACAATTGTTTCAATAAAGTCAACATCGGATTCTAGAACATCTCTTGCAGTTTGAAAAGTTGTAACAGCATCAGCAGAGTCTAAAATATAAACAAGAGAGTTTACACTACCGTCGGTGTCAAAGTGTCTAAACCAAATATCACCACCGTCGACCATTGTCTTAATTTTAGTAGTCAGTGTTGTAAGATCTTCGTCACTATATGCATCCAACTTAGCTTTATAATATTCTTCAAAGGTGTCTGCACCGTTGTGATTCAATTTAATAGTAACTTTCTTCATTATGTGTCTCCTATAACATATTTATCAATAAGTACAATATGAACGATTATTATGACAACGGATTTGAAATACTGCGAAATGTTTTTGATCCAACAGAAGTAAAAGAGGAAGCAATTGCATTACACAGTATAACCTCAGATAATTTTACATACGAGAAAGATAATTCTGTAAGAAGTCTATTTGCTCCCCATTGGTATAGTAAAACAGTTAGAAATTTTGTTTATCAAAATCCTGCTATCTCTAGAGTAAAAGAACTAGTAGACAATAATTTATATGTACATCAAGTACACTTTAATTATAAATCTGCTAAAACTGGTGGAGAGTATGCGTGGCATAGCGATTATACTTTTTGGAAAGCGCACGACGGTATGCTTAATGATAATGCAATAAGTGTTCTTTTTTTATTAGATGATATGACTGAGAATAACGGCCCGTTAGAAATGCTAGAAGGCAGCCATCGCCGATATGTTAAAAAACAAGATCAAGATTCGTGGACTATTGCACACGATAGTACCGAAACTGACGGAATAATCACCGAAGATATGGTGTCTAAAAGCGCATATAAGCGTCATACAGCGTTAGGAAAGGCCGGTGACGTCATACTAATGCACTCTAATACCTGGCATAAGAGCGGCCCTAATAATAGCGATCTAGATCGTAATATTTTGTTTGTGTGTTATAATAGTTTTGAGAATAAAACAACAAAAGACACAAGACCAGATCATATAGTATTACGTGACTTTAGTCTTGTTCCTTAATATTATATTATCGGCTATAGATTGCCATTTACCTTCAGCAGCTGAAAGATATGTTGCAGATGTTACAGCATACCCTTTAAACGGCATAAGCATATCCATACGATTCATATAAGAGATTTCTTTAGGTAATTGTAGTTCGTCTGCTAAATTATCTAAACCGCTATATTCTACATCGTATTCTCCTTTAGGAAAATCAAAATATCTATAACAAACACACTTTTTACAATTAATTGAAGATTTGTTTTTATATAAAATGCTGTCTAGCACTAAACTATTGTAATCAATACCTGCACTATATTTTATTAGTACTTGCGCACTAACACTGAGTCTAGGACTAAAATCTACTAAAAAGAATTGTCCATTACTATATATAAAATCGGCCATCCACGCACACGTATCAAGTTCTAATTCTGTTGCAAGAGATTGTATTAGTTGTTTAATTATACTATCAATTTCAGGATTTGGCGCAAACACAAATCCAACTTCTGCTCTATAGGGCAATTCACTCATTTCTATTTGATATGAGCAGTCGACCATTACATTACCATTAACTATTCTGCCTGCTGAACTTATTGTCATACCGTCTATATAATCTTGAAATATGTAATATTTTCCAAGATCGTTATACTGTATATCTTCTCCGCTTGCAAAAAAGAAATAATCACTATAGTCCTTTAATACTTTTATACCAATACTACCTGAACCATTTACTGGTTTAGCAATTATAGGATATTCTGCTTTTTTAATATTAGTATATGTGTTTGGTACAGGTATACCTAATGATCTAGCAACTGTAGTGTATGCTTCTTTATTAGAAAGTATGTCTGATTGTTTTTTTGTAAAGCCTAATACATCATATATATAAGGAAATAACATATCGCTGTATATAGGAAATATAATATCTATATCGTTCTTTTTTATAAAATTTTTAATTTTACTAGCTAAAATAGATCTATCTTCGTCGTATATATCTAAATTATCTATTATATTATCGTGCATTGTCGGCGCAGTAGATGCTGCAAACTTATGGCTCAATCCTCTCCACGAATAAAGATTATGCTTCGATAGTTCTTTAACAGCATATCTTAAATTAACAGTTTGGTAATTAAGTAAAACATTAGCCATAGGTTGGAATATTATCTCTCATATATTGATATTTTTTTACAAAGAAGCGTATTAGTGTATCACTTGACGGTTCGCTTCCTAGCAGTGCATCATAAAGAGGTATGCCCGACTTGCATCCTTTTTTAATTAGTGCAGCATCACATAGATAAAAATCGTCTTGTATTAAATCTAAAAAAATACTGCCGTACCTTCCAATCTTATCTTTTAATATAGTGTTGTTTCGTTCTTTTGCAAAATGAAGTTTTATTTTTCTTGCATCAGAAACAGTCCACCATCCCCATACACCTTGTTCTTTTTCGTAATATTCAAAAATAGTTTTAAATATTTTTGTAACAATCCTACTACTTTTTACAAAATCTTTAGGGCTGCTTACTTGGGTGTCTAAATATTTCCAAGGCATATTGCGTATGGGCATATTATTAACAGCAAGGGTCATTTGAATTTTATCTTCGTCAAAAGCAGCCCATATGTCTCTCGAATCGTTAATCCAATCAATGTTTGACCACATTGGATTATTTTGTAAGTTACGTCTTGCTATTTCAGTTTCTATAAATTCAAAAAATAATGTTTTATGAGATTCGTCTAAACGTACTATTTTCATCAGTATCCATACTCGTTTAATTTAATATGTTCCCAACAAGGTGCAATCATTCCATCTTCTGTTAGGCGTCCTCTATTTTTACTTCCATTAATACCGGTATCATTTAGATCGTCTTCTTCGTTCCAATTAATTAATCTAATATATACACCACGGTATTCAAACAAATAACTCTCACCGTACGCATTTTTACTAATTTTGTTTGTACCTGATTCTACACGTTCAGACATAATGACACTTTTAGGTATATCTAATTGACTACTTGCTACATCTACTAACTCGTCAAACGTCATTGTATGCCCTTGCATATAACGTCCAAGGTCTCCTATATTTTTAACACGTAATACAGGTTTTACTTTAGGTTTGTATTTGTCTGCCAAATCTGCAACAATATCTGCTTGCCTCCGAATGGTATGTTCATTTACTCCTTTAGCAATAATTGTACCAGTATTAATAATAAATCCAGGTATAGCAAAACAGTTTTCTAATGCTTGCATCTTAAGATCGTGTGCGTGACTGTGGTTGTCTATTTTTTCATATATCTTTTGTTCATCGGCACCGTTCATACTTAATAGTATCATCCGTAAACCTGCGTCTCTAAGTTCCTGACAATATTTTTTACTTGCTAATTTAAGTCCGTTTGTTGTTACACTTGGTCGATGCCCGTAATCAAAGACTTTTTTGATTATTTCAGGAAGGTCTTTTCGAAGTGTAGGTTCTGCTCCTATAAGTCTGATATAAGTTCTTTCAGGTAAGCGTTCTAATACACTATAAAGCATATTTTTATCCATATCAGGAATAGTCCTGTTGGGTAAATAACAGTTAAAACAATCCATATTACAACGGTGTGTCAAGTCAACAAATATAACTTTGAAATGATTTTCTTCTGGTTTGAGTTCGTAGTATTTTATTTTTTTCATACGTTACCTTTAAGGAAAAAATATTTAATAATAGGTGCACCTATATCGTATTCTTTCCATCTTCCTGTAAAACCTGAATCCCAATGATTAGGTCTATAATGATGATTATTATGATTTCCTTCACCTAAGAAAATTAAATTAACCCAAAAGTTATTTACACTTTTGTCCGGAGTATCAAAATTTCTATATCCATACTTATGTCCGGTTATAGTTCCAAGTATCATAATAGATGCAGAATAACCGAGCGGTAACAAATACATAGCAACAAAAAGATATGGATCAATTATAATTAACAATACACAATATGTAATTATTGTCGGCCAATACCAATTGTGAAAAAACCTTGCTGGTTTATTTTTTAGTAGATCTTTTGCTACATTTAAATCAAAGTGTCCGTCATCTGTTCTAATCTTTAATGTTAGTATGTCTACCAAACTTAGTTCTTCAACGTTATTTGGATCGCCGTCTTTGTCGCTTATATCGTGATGTATTCTATGATTAACTGCAAAGTATATCGGACTGCCTGTACCACTTAATGTTGCTAGAAAACCTAACAACCATTCTCTTTTTCGACCTGTTTTAAATGCTCGATGTGCAAAGTACCTATGTTGCCCAATGCCGTGACCAACTTTTGCTATAAGAAAGCTGCTTATAATTGCTAGTAGTGTATAATAAAGCGGCAGTGTTGTTAGTATAAAAACACTTAATGGTATACTATAAAAAGCAATAGATACAATAATTCTCCAAAGTTTGTCATTATGATATGCTTTTAATGTCATTTTTTTATTAATCCTATAATTGGTGCCATAGGATCGTATTTTCCGAAACTCCAGCTTTTGATATTTTTATGATGATTTAAATGGTAGCTTTCGCCACTTGTAATTAAATTTAATAGAGGTATATTATTTGGTTTACCATTCCAATGGTTTAAACTATTAACAATTCCAGTAGCATAAAATACATATACTGCTGGAATACAATAGACGTATGCAGTGTATACAGGACCTATAATTAGTAATAGTACTACAATAAAGGATAGTAGCAACGGAAAATAGTATTGATGTTGTAATTTTAATATTTTACTTTTTAATAAAGATCTAACATACATAGGTTTGATATCGTACCTACTCCATATATGTAATAGTGTTCTAAATTTTCCGTTGTACTTTGGACTATGTGGATCTTTTTCAGTATCACTATTTGCGTGATGTTCTCTATGTACACCTACCCAAGTAATTGCACTTCCTACACTGCTTAATGTACCAATAAACAATATCAAAGTTTCTACAAACTTATTAGTTTCAAACGCTTTATGTGCGAAGTATCGATGATAACCTATGCTGATCCCTATCCCACCAAAGGTAAATCCAATCAAATAAGATAATATTAATAAGTTTAAAGAAAATGCAGTATAAACTGCATATAACCCTAGCAAATGATTTGCTATTAATAAACTTCTAATTTTAAAATTAGTGTTTATATCCAAAACTGTATTCTCCAAAGCTCTCTTTCGCCTTCAAATGCGTGGCGTCTATGCATATAACGAATGTTATCGTATATGAGTATATCGTTCTCTTGCCAATGGTGCTCATATATATCTTCTTCACAGTGTGCAATTAGGTTACTAACATTAATATCTGTTTGTAATGTACCTGGACTAAAGTACATAACAGTGTCACCTGTAATATGATGTGTATGAGCAAACTGTCGAGATACTTTTGCTTTTTCAAGTATCTTCAACATACGAGGAGTAAAACAACTTTCGTGTAAGTCCTGCGGCGGAAAATATTCGCCTGTAGTATTTTTTAAATATTCTTTATCATCATAACGTTCATATGCATCTCGCATATCAACAAAATCTGTTGTACTTAAATGGCCATTTTTATAGTTATATAACATAGTACCAAAGTAGCTGCCTTCTCCATAACTCCAGTCATTATGCCAGTCAACATCGTTGTTACTAAATAATCCTTTATCACTAACATACTGTACGTGCCTTTCGTCATCCAGTGTATGACGTTTTGCAATTAAAGGTTTGCCTAAATTTATTTGTTTGAATTCGTCTAGTGAAAGCGGCTTATTACATTTAATATGTATAAGTCCGTGTACTAATAACTCTTTTCTAAGATCAGTTACCTTTATATTTTCGTAATCAATAATGTAAGGGTTCAATAATATTGCTCCAATCTGAACACATACGATGTAATAATCGGTTGCTTGTATCTGAACCGGGACGTCTATGTAGAGTTACAATTTGATCCATCCAAACAATCTCGCCGTCCTGCCACATATGTTTATATACATACTTATCCTGCCATAAATGTTTAACTAATGTATTATACAAACTTTCAAACTCAGTCTGTGTATAGCCTTTAAATCCAACAACACTAGTCCAAGGAAAATGCATACCAGTCATTCCGTTTGGAGCTGTAGAAATAACTGGCATTTCCACACCATCGTCAGGAACAAGGTGCATTTGCGTAATCAGTGCTTGTGAATCTGAAGTTCCCTTACAAATTTTATCTTTTTCAAAACTATGAATAGCAACTAACTGCCTTACTTCTGATTGAAGATCAGAACTTAAATCGTTAAATGCATCTACAGTTTGTAAAAACTCTGTACTTGATCCTTGTGTGCCTTGCACACCTTGTAATCCAATCAATGGAGCATATCCGCTATTGTCACTTTGTTGATTACTATGCCATTCTAATTCACCGTCGGCAAACATTCCTGTTCTCTTGCCTTTTTCGTCCTTAATACCGGTAACACGAATCATTCCTTTAAGATCGTCAAGTCCTGCTCGCATTTTTTTAATATCACTGAGCGTTTCGACAATAAGTTTTGTCATACCTTCTTTTTTAATTCGTTCTTCTAACTTTGGACGAGCATTAGATACAACTGGATCTCCCCACAATGTTTGTATATAATGAAATCTTTCTGCACTTGTAGATGCACATTTTGCATCTACATACACAACTAGTTTATCAAAAACTAGTTTTCCTAATTCCATTAGGTCATTATCAGATGCTGTATTTAAATTTATATCGACAGCTTGAGCTCCAAGCGATCCAAAACCTGGTAAATCTATTGTTTTCATTGTAACTCCATTGGATAAGTGAGGGTAGACTCTATATTATTGTACTTATCGCAAAAAACTACACTTGCACCTAGAAATTGAATAGCAGTCTGATATGCAATTACTACACATCTATCGCCTATTTCGCCAAGTCTTGCACCTCCTCCATTAAGCTCAAAACTTCCTTTTGCACCTGGAACAGCATAAGTTGTCCATCTATCCCCTGTGCTAAGATTAACTACATCTACTTTTTGATAAGGTTCTATTTTAGATCGAACAAGAAGATTACTGCATATCGTTACACTACCGTGGTAGTCTAAAGACTTTGCAGTAACAGTTATATTATGAATTTTGGATTGTACATACTCTTTCATACTTTTAATTATAACACCAATTAATTAAGATGTCAATCTTTTATATAAACAAATATCGTTGTAATATATTTCTTCCCATAGGTCTAACACTTCTTTAGATAGTGTTGTTTTTGACACACTTTGGTACGGTTTTGAAACATTTTTCTTTATGTCATAGATAAAATTATTTTTAAGTTTTTTATTTAACCATTTATGCATTTCATCTAAATTATCTAAAACAAATAATTTTGTTTGTGTATCTATAAATTTAGTTGCAGGTTTAAAATGATTATCAAGTATATTTGAATTTTTTTGATACTTGCAAAGGTTAGTATATATCCAGTTATTAATTTTTTTAAAATAACAGTCTTGTGTTTGATAAACGTAATCTGACATAGTGCGATGCCAGGGATTCCTTATTATAGTAAATTTGTTTTTACTAGTTTTATAGTAGCGGGCTATTTGATCTGCATCAAAATGGTGACTAGTAACATTTTCAAATACAGGTACATACGGATTATAGTCTTCTATTACAGCACCTTGATGCATTAAATTTGCATAAAGACTTGTTCCGCTTGTTTTAGGAATATGAACAAAAAATACTTCGTTAGTTTTATATACTATTTTTGGCATAACACTAGTTTATTTTGTTCGTGCATTTTTTCTATATCTGCAAAACTTAACCTAGTATCAAAGCCTAATCCTAACACTATTCTATCTTTATTACTTAAATTAACTACATTATGCACTTCTTCTGTGTTTAAACATATTGGTTGTGTATATGTTACTTTATCTATAAGTTTTGATCCAGGATACCCGCCGCCTTCTTTTACGAGATCGTTGGTATCAAAAAATTCAATATTGGGTACAACTTTGCCTTGTTTTTCGAATATTCCAATATAAGATTTTTCAAACTCTCCTTTAATAGGAATATTTAATGCAACTCTTCGACGACTATCAATATGGGGCATTACAATAGCACCGGGCTCTGTATACATAATTTCATAATTATCTACAATAGAAGGGTCGTACAGCTGGTCTAATATTTCTTGTAATTTAGGAATAACAAATAAATTTACGGAACACATATAAAGACGTTTTCGTCGTGTTCCGTAAAATCTAAAATTATCTTTTGATATAGAAAGAATGTCGTTATAAAGTTCGTTAGATATCTTAAATTTTGGAAGTATAAAATATCTGTTCTTCATTCATATTAGTGTAGATCTACCCAAGCTGATCCATCATAAACTTGTGCTTTTGATGTTCCAGTGACGAATACCATCATACCTGCTTCTGGGGCTGTGATTGCAGCATCTCTTGCAGTAGCATCTGCATAGTTAACTAGTTTTGCTGGTCCTGAGAAAGTAGCTTTACCGTCATTGTTTACTTCGAACTGTGTAGTTGTAGCACCTGTACTATTACTTGTAAACATCCCTACAGATGACGGAATCCAATTAGCTTGTGGAGCACCGGTAGCACGAACAGCAACACCGGCAGCTACTCTATAGTTTGCACCATTATAACCATTGGCCATAAAGCTGCCCATTGTATCGCCGCTTTGTACTGCTGTAGGTGTAAGCTTAGTGCCTCTTGCCTTGTTAAACAATAACAAACCAGAGTTAGCATCATCAGAGTTTGTATACATATTAAGTAATGCAGCATTAGCTGTTGCATTGTACATTGTTATAGATGCTTCACTAAATGCTGATGCAGTGCCGCCAATACGTACAGGTCTACTAGATAAAATGTATCCACTTGTATTAGCAGTTGTTAGATTCAAAAATGTATCAGCAGTATCATAAGTTGTGATACCAGTGTCTATTCCATTAGGGCTTATTCTAATTTTACCTGCTGTAACACTATCAGTTGCGTTTACAGAAGTTGTATCAACTGGAGCAAGAACTTTTTTGTTTATACCGTCTATTAATATTGTAGAATCGTCACCGAACACACTACCGATTAAATCGCCATCCAATACACCTGTTGCATTAAGTGACCCAGTAAATGTTCCTGTGTGATTTCCGTTAGCATCACCTGTTAGACTACCAACTACATCTGTTGTAATTGAATCAGGCAAAAATACTGTTGCTGTATTTAAATTTACTGTACCACTAAAGAAACTGTTGCCGCTAGAGTTAATGTCGCCTTGTACATCGCCTACAATTCCGCCTGTAGCTCTTACTTTGTTTAGATCTACATCTATAATTAGTGTACTGTCTTGACCTACAATATTGATTTTATAATTAGAACCTTCAACAACACCACCGCCTGCACTAATTAAGTTATCATTGTCAGTAAGATCTGCTACGTCTGCAGGAATAGAAAGTGTTATAGGCTTCCAAGAAAGTTCACCACCGTCCCAGCCAAGTACTTCACCGTCTGTAGGAATATTACCTAAGCCAGTTGTACTAACATCTGAAAGATCACCTATGCTAATACTACTTGCATCAACAATGCCGGTATCAACTGCAACACCGCCTGTTGTAGCACCGTCTCCTACAAATAACTTTTTACTATCTGTAGTGTAAATAAGTTCGCCTTCTACAGGCACAGGATTAGCAACACCATCTAGTGTTAATCTCTCAGCATTAGTGCCTCTTCTTAATCGCAACGCCATTTATAAACTCCTGGAATGTTCTTGTTATATGTATTTATACAAATTTAGAATATTCCTAATATCTTACTTACGCTTTTTCATAAATTTTTGTGTTCTAGATTTAACATCTTTTACTAATTTAGAAGAATTAAGTCTAAAGTCGACGTGATTTATTTCATTATCGTATTCTGCTAAAAAGGTTTCAAGACTGTGCTCAATAGTTTCAACATTGCCTTCTGCAACCATTTTTTGCTTGTCTAGATCAATTTCCCATATTTTACCGTCGTGAAAATGAACACGCATACTATCAATATATTCAATAGGAACAGCTTTGATTTCGACGTCACTAAGAACTTCGGGCCAGTGTTTTATAACTTCGGGAGGTAATTTATTTTTAGGCACTCTCTTCAGTCTTTGCTTTGGCTTTTTTCTTGGTAGGCATTAGCTCTTCTGCCTGTTCACGCAATCTTTTTGCTTCTTTAAACATTGCATCTGCTTGCGAACGATACTGTGCAGCCAAGTCTTCGTCAGTTAATACGCTAGTATCTTGTACTACTTCTTGAGCAGTTGTTGCCGTTTGTGTAGTAACAGTTTCGCCATTAGGTCCTTTAGGAGCAAGATCTGCTACACTAACACCTTTCTGTTGTGCAATTGCTTCATTAATTTCAGACAATAGTACAGAAGTTTGTGTGTTAGGAGTCATTTGGATCTCACTAGTTGCAATTTTAACCATTTTACCTTGAGTATGAAATGCTGCTAACATATTGCGTCCATCTGGCAATGAGGTACGAGCCATTGCATCTGCAAGATGCATTGATTCTTGTCCAGCGGGAGATTCAACTAGTTTAATTAACGTATCGTGTTCATCTGCGCCTAGATTTTCTGTAGTGACTACAACTGCACTATCAGGTTCACCTGGTACAACATTATAAGCTACAATAACTTTTCTTTTATTTTTGACCATACGTCCTACGTGTTTTAACATATTATGCTCCTTGTGCAGGTTGTTGCTTAGTAACTGCGTCTAAAAATGCTTCTAACTTGTTATATGCTTGGCCAACGGTTACCATTTCGTTTGGTTTAAAAGCGCCACGTTGACTTGCAACATCGATAATTGTTTTTAATGCATTTAGATCTTGCACAGTTAGATCTGGACCTTGCTGTTGTTCAGCAGGCTGTGTTTGAGATTCTGTAATCTCTGGTTGAGTTTTTTCAACTTGTGTAGTTTTTTCGCTCATTTTATTTTAACTCCTGTGTTATATATATATCGGTGATCGAGCTATTTGTACTTTAAATGTGGACAAGCTAACATAAAGTAGCTCATATCTTTTGCTTCTTCAAAGCCTATAGTAAGTACCTGTTGTACTTTATTTTCGTCGTTTAAAGAAACATTTTTACCTACATAAAATCTATGTTTAAGATTTTTGTCTACCCATTTAACTATAGATTGTTCTAAGTTATATGTCATAGGTACATTAACATATTCGAAGTGCGGCGGCGCAAAAATACACTGCCTTGCTTCGAATACATTTAATGGATTTGGTGTTTTAATTTTCACGCTGCCTCGTCATAGTGTGCTGTTACACCAAACGGTGCTTGCAATCCTTTATCTCTGTGACTGTGGATAATAAACACTGTGTCACAGTAATCTGGATCACCCCAGCTATCCCAAGCATAGCCGTCTGTAAACATAATAAACTTCTTAGGAACAATATCGTTCTCTTTCATATATTCCCAATTAGCCATAAAGTCAGTGCCGCCACCGCCAAAGATCTCATAGTCTAGCAAGTCCTCGCCGCCATCTGCACTAAAGTCCTGTTCGTTGTATACGCTAGTATCAAAGCACCACAACTTAATTTTGTAGTCTTTGTATTCTTCCATAATGCCTTTGATTTCACCTAGGAAATCTTTTGCTTGAGCATTGCCAATTGAACCTGACATATCTAGTGTAATACAAATATCAATAGTATCCTGAAAATTCATACCAGGCAGTACAGCACCAGTGTGCCAGCCCTTACGGCTAGGACGCATAAACGTATAGTCACTTTTAATAGTGCTTTGGATTTGCTGACGAAGAAGTTCACGCCAGTTCATTTTAGGTTCTGTAAGCTCTTTGATCATACGTGCAACACCTGCAGGAACATTGCCTGCACCTGCTGCCTGTGCGCTAGACAAGACGCTTTCTTTGATCTCGTCTTTGATCTTTTTAAGTTCTTCTTTAGAGTACTTAGGCTTTTTCTTACTTACACCATTGCCGTTTGCGTCTTTGTCTTCACCGTTGTCACTATCAGCTTCACCTTCCTCGCCTTCAGAATCGAGATGTTCATCAAGCATTTCGCCTTCTTGATCAAGTTGCTCTAATAGTTCTTGTAATTCTTTGCCAGCTTGTTTTGCATCTTCAAATAATTTATCATAAATTTCTTCAGATGTATCAGCATCATATTTAAAATCTTGGAAGCAGTCTACAATACTAGGCTTTTCGCCAATACGGTCGCGTACTAGCAAATTGTTTACTTTATAGTCTGCGGCAATGTTGTAGAGCATAGGATGACGATCACCTCGACGTTCTAGGTGATCAAATACCATATGTAGGATTTCGTGTGCAATAACAAACTCAATTTCTTTATTGTTCATTGCATTAAAGAATTGTGTATTGTAGTACAAGTTTCTGCCGTCTACTGCGGCAGTAGGAAGCCATTCATCTGCTGCCAAAATGCGCAAACGAGTTGCCATATTACCAAAGAAAGGATGACGTAATAGTAGACCGATACGTGCAGTAATAATACGGTCATATACTTCTACACGCATTACTTCGAGTTCTTCGGGTGTAATATTTGGATCAGGTTGCCAATTTTTAAGTTTACTTGCTGTATCTTTTGTCTTTGCCATTTGCCCTTCTCGCTTTCCTATTTTCTATACTTATAGTATAACAGTATTTAAAACATTTGTCAATCGAAAAAGTAAAGAACGGGCTCAAAGAACCCGTTCTTTTGAGAATTAAGCCTGCTGAGCAGCCTTAATATACTTACCATACTTATCGTGGAATTCGTCGAAACATTCCACTTCGTCTGGATCAATGGGCAATGCATACTGTGTTAGTGCGAG
>Ga0102960_1000138_pt1 | contig 25756 bp, 10 predicted proteins | sample SalPon2_B_H2O_MG_2_FD_84521 | JGI IMG/M metagenome (GOLD analysis project Ga0102960, IMG submission 84521) | Salt pond water microbial communities from South San Francisco under conditions of wetland restoration - Salt Pond MetaG SF2_B_H2O_MG | ecosystem: Environmental > Aquatic > Non-marine...
CTAATGTAGCAGCAGTTGCAACACCAGTGATATTCCAATTTCTAGCATTTGCCTCGTCATAAACGAGGTCACCAGTTACATTGAGGTTACCACCTACGGTAAAGTCACTATTGACTGTACCAATTCCTGCAACATAGAAATCATCTACAACAGTCCACTTAGAAACTCTTGCTTGAGTATCAAGTACGACAACCTTAGATGCTTCAGGAGTACCAAAAGAAGCAGGATTTTCTGGGAAGAGGCTGGTGTAGTACTCACCACCAATCGGGATCGGAGATGCAGTAGGACCAGAAGGGTTACCAATATATAACTTCTTATACGACTTACCAGCACCTACATCGCTGGTATCGTATGTGTAAACAAGTTCACCAAAGGATACACCAGTACCAACAGGAGCAATGTTTGGCGGCGAAGTGCCAAGCGTTCTTTTGAGGAGGATCGTTGCGGACATTAGAAGACACCTCCGTCAATAATAGCAGCGGGGAAATTTTTCGTAGTTATGAAAGTGTTTGTCGCAGCTTCATAGACCAAAATAACACCGTCCTCCAAGTTTGTCGCGTCTACATCCGCGAGCAAAGTTAATCTACCACCAGATCCCCCTCCAAGGGCACCGCTGGCAATAACTTTGACTTGATTTGATGTGCCGATTCGTAATGCTGGCATTACCTTGTGACTCCTGCTCTGACTAGGACCATTCCTTCAACGACCTTGTACTTATAGCCACCAGCGTCTTCGAGGTTCACATCATATACATAACGCCCTGGTTTTAAATCAACCGTAGCAGTCGAACCCAGAGAAATCTGAATCTGACCGTTTTCGGGATCGGTAACGGTAGATGCAAATGAGACGGCAGTGCTACTACCTGCCCACTTTCTCATCTGAGAAGTTGCTGTGTAGTTAGTTAAGTTTAAAAAACTTCCTGTGTCGTTGTCCCCTAAACTGAAACCGTGTTGAAAATCAACCCCAGTGTCAATTTGAAGATTAGCAATGTAAACTGCCATCTTTTACATCACGGATTATCCTATTAGGTATTTAGTTTCCTTAATTCCTGTAATACCTGCTGCATAGTCAATTTGATTTCTAGAACATCTGCTTTAAGCAAATCTAGTTCAGTGCGTGGAATATCACTAGTATCTTCTGAGGCAAACCCATGATACCTTAAAAATTCGGAATGAGGATTTCTACTCATAGTTTATCAATAATTTTACTTAACATATTCTTAATCTCATCGATGTCTTTTTTCATAGACTCGATTTCTTGCTTCTCAGTTTTCTTGGCATCTCTTTGTCTTATGTATGCCTGATAATTGGAGTCATCGCCGTTGACGATGGCTCCAGTTTCAGAATCTCTCCACAGATAAGAGTGCCCTTCAACGGGAATCAAACTCATGCTACCGCAATTACTCTCAGGTTCTTGACTACAGGATACTTCGCTTGGTTAGTTCCAGTGAATACGATTTTAATTTGGAAACCGTTGAAACTTGGAAGTTCATCTATAGAGTATGTATACTCTCTGTATTGGGTCTCATCTGCAGCAACAGGAGCATCAGATCTACCGTCATTTTGCTTGGGATCAATTACCTGATCACCAATACCATCGCCATCAGTATCAATAAGATTGAGATAACCAGGGAACAGTTCAAAATCAGGAGTTACCTCGCTAGAATCAGTCTTAAGGATGCTATAGAGGCATCTGAAATCACACTCAACTGGTCTGCGAGCTTCGAAGATAACCTTCAAAGAAGTAGCAGGATTCTTAACATAGATCGGATTTGAGAGATAATAAGAAGCATGGGGATCACCGAATCTGCCATTGACTCTAGGATCTGTTCTGTAGTCAGAGATTGGAGAATTCAATCTATTTTCAAACAGGTTAGATGCTGCAGCTTCGATATTGATGCAGGGAGAGTTGAACTCATCTCCATTGTTGTCCAGAGCGATAGTGTATCCAAAGGACTTGTTTCTAGGAAGTGAACCTAACTTGTCGGATTCATTTACACGAGATGCAAGAATTCGAGTTGTATCAAACTGAGTAGTTCTATTGAAATCGATGTTTGTTAGACCACCATCAACATAAGCAGACTCAGAACCATTAGGAGATGTACCTGTAACAGTTCTCAATTGAAGGGAAATGAAGTCTCCAGGTCCGAATGTCGTTGCATCAAATATAGGTCTTACAGCGTCATACTGGATGTTTCTAGAGGCATAAACATTCTTTCCACCACCAGAAGCTTCTTCTCTAAAGGAAACCTGAGGAATATTGTTGATTCCATCATCGCTGCCTCTGCTAGAACCCCTGTCAATTTGAATGTGATATTCATCAATGTCTCTAAGTAGACCAGAAACATCATGCTCTGTATTGATTCTTCTGAGAGATACTCCAGAGTATTCGTACTTGGAGATTACATCATTTTGGAGATGGTTAAGTGCCTTAGTTCCATCAACTCCTCTTACAACACCACCGAGACTCGAAATACCGACGGATGTGTAAGAAATGATCTCACTGTTGACCAATGCGTATCCAGTGTTTGCTGCACTTACAGTCGCACCTTCAAATGTGGCAAATTGTGATGTAGAGGCAACAGAAACTGTTGTGTCATTAGATGCCAGAGCAACCGACAGTTCGGTAGGAACTGCATCAGATTCAACACCTTCAATAATAACTTTATTAGAGAGACTGTGCATACCATGATTTCTACAGTCTACTCTGAAATATTCTCCAGTGTAAACAGATCCAGTGGCATCATATGTGATGATGTCAAGTCCAGTGTCAACCGTAGATCCACTATCATGATAGTAGAGGAGATCATTGGTTGTTGTATTGAACAACTCTGCTTGTACATCTGTTAGATACAGAGTGTCGATACCGCCCAAAGAGTTGATACCGATTCGGACTCCAGATCCAGCATTACCGATGTCTGCAGTAACAATACCAATAACATCACCTACTTTGTATCCTCTACCAGAAGATGCAATCGATACACCAGTAATTGCAGAAATTCCAGATCCAACAGTAGCGTTGAGAGTGAGACCTTCTCCGTTACCGACAATATTGTATGTACTTACTGGATTGATAGGAGTTCCATAGTTCCGTCCCCCAGTCAGAATGCCAGGAGTTCCGAGAACGGGACCACCTTTGTCATCGATGTATCCATAGCGATATGTTTCCGTGCTTTCTGCAATTTTTCTACCCTGTGTAAATACGGTTCCAATCAAACCAGCATTAGATGTAGTTGTGATACCAATCTTTGCTTTCTTGGGAAGAGATGTGATGGGATCGAAGTTCAGAGGAGGAAGAAGTCCGTTATTGGGTTCAATGGGAGGATTGTAGAATGTAAGGAGACCACTATCGGCAGTAAACTTGGCTCTATAGAGTGTGAATGTAAGGTCTTCAAACTGAGATGGTGTCCAAATTTCTCCGTTCTGTGACTTGAACAGGGAACCCATAGCAAACTGCTGAGAGTAGATCTTACCCTGAGCAGAGGGAAGCAACTGAGCGTTGAGTGCTTTTTGACCCATCTCACCACAGAATACCTCATACTCGTCACTATCAGAAACAAGTACGATAGCGTATGTAGTCTCGGGATCCAGATAGAATGGAGTTCTAAATCTTACTCTCGTAGGAATAGATCCATTTTCAGATGTAGTAATATCAGAAGGTCTCAGGACTGCAATAGCATTTCTATCAATCACCTGCAGTGTAGGTGTACCGAGTTCTACTGTTCTGACTTGGACTGTTACTGGAGTGGTTCCGCTATTCTTCTTGGAAAAGAAGACATCAAGAGAAGTAATCCACGCACCCTCTGGTCCTGTTACAATTGTTTGAGCAAGAGGGTCTCTTCTCCTTACCCGAACAGGTCTAGCTCTCGCGGGTGCCACTACTGTTCTATTAACAACCGTTGTGCGGTTAATGATAACTGGCGGCGGCGGAGGAGGCGGGGGAGGAATAGTACCTCTAATGTCAATTGTAGAGAGGTTAGTAATCGTAGTAGTCCGAAGAGTCGTAATTCTAATATCAGTTTGTACGACTCTTGTTGTTCCAGTTGCAAGGTATCTACCAATCGCAGTAGAAATAAGAGTGCTTCCTGGTGCTGGATCTTGGTTTGTTTGACTAGATGTTAACTTAAAGTCTCTGCTTCCCGATCTGATTCTGACCTGAGGTGTGGGAGTTTGATTAGGATCTCTGATGAAGACAGATCCAATCAAATCACCAAAGTCATCAGAAATCAATCTGATTTGACTAACAGTTGCTTGAGCACCGCTCGTCAATCCTCTCAGAACCATTCCAGGAAGAACAAGACCAAAGAAAGCTCCTTGTGCCTGAGCAGCGAGTCCTACTGTGTCAATGTTGAGAACTGTAGATGCCTGAGAATATCCGTTAGGAAGCGTAGATGTTGGGTTATAGGGATCAATGCTATATGTTTCAGTGGGATTATTGAAAGGTCCAGATTTGTGATTAGGAGTACAAAGTCTAAACTCAAAATTGTTGCCAGCAACACGACCTCTAATAGTTTCTCCAACTTGGAAAGATCCAGAAACATTGTTAACTTCAAGAAGTTTGGGGATAATATCAAGTCCGCTTTGGTTATCAAAGAAAGCATAGAAACTGGTATTGGGCTTCAGACCAATTCCTCTAAATTCAATGTTTCTAGAACGGCAGAATGGATCAAATGTTTCCTCTGCAATAAAGGTGTTTTCAGATCTAATGTCATTCCTTTGGACAGATCTACCAATTTGTCTGGTTCTTGTAGTAGCAGATCCGCCCAGAGTTCCTCCTCTAGTTAATCTGAAGTTTGCTGTAACTTGGTTATTAAAGATTGTAATACCAATAGTATTACGAATAACATTTTGAGTTCTTCTAGTATTAATCCAGTTATCAACCGTCGGATTAAGTCTAAGTTCACCAGTATATGCAACAACATGGAACGGGTTGATGTTGTTTACTTTGGTTGCAAACTCTTGCTTGATATACTCAACTTCCTCATATTTAAGGCTGAGGAGATCTCCAGTTTTTTGTGTATTGGGATCAAGCAGATTAAAGTTTGAATCGTAATCAACCTGAGAAACAGGGAGGTTTGTTGCAGGTGCTACTTGTAGATCAATAGAAGCAAATTCTCTCAGAGGTCTAAGTTCGCCAAGATCCGTATCGATCTCACAAGGAGAACTAGGATCCATAAAGTCATTGGTCTTAAAGTTATCTACAAAGAATCCAGACTTGAATCTAGAAAGACCTTGAGAATCTCTGATCTGTAAAGACTCTGCGCTCTTTTCAAGCAGAGACAAACTAGTAGCAAGTTCAAGATTTTCAACTCTATCAGCAAGATCACCAATATCTCGCATGGTGTATCTGCGATTGTCTTTTAAGTAGACTCTAGCTTCCTCTACATCTTTCAGATATGCTGGAAGAAGAATAGTGGCGATCTCCATTCCTTTACTAGTGCTAGCAGGAGGAATAGGTTGTCTTGCTGCTTTACCCAGTTCAACTTTAAATGATCCATCTGGGAGAAGAATCAACTTGTCAATTCTAGGAAGATAGAAATCATAATCAAATGTCATTGACTCGTTAGGAGTCAAAATTCTATCTGGCTCACCGTCAAAGTCTCTAGATGTATAGTAGAACGGAGACTTTGTTGCAGAAGCAGGATTGAATGTAGTTACTCTAGGTCTGAAATCTAATACATCATGAGCAGGAACCTCAGAAGGTCCGATATTTGGAATATCCTTGGAATATCTTTGCTCATCATAACTGTTGACAGTAAATACATCACCAGTGTCTCCACTGGGAACATCGTATCTATTGTAAACAACTAACAATTGTCTATGAGGAACATATCCTCCTCTGTTCCTTACGATTCTCGAATAATCATAGTATTGATTTTTCTGACCCTTGTTTAAGAGATAACTTGTAGTGATGTCTCTATATTTTCCAGGAGTATATGCCTGAAGAACAGCGACGACTTTTGACTCTTCAAATTCAAGAGGTTCTAAGACAGAGAATCTATCATCTGTCAGATATACAATTTCAATTTGACTATTAAGAGCATCAATAGATACAACCCTAGCAATTCCTTTGCTAGTCGTACCAAAAATATTTTCACCAACGATAGCACTCGCAAAGACATTATCCGTAGAAGAGAATGTCAGTTTATCGAGAATTGGGGCAGATGTATCTAGAGACTCATAGATTGCTACTAAATCAATTACATCTGGATAGTTAAGACAGATTTCTCTGTCCTGAACTCTAATACCATAGAGTTCACTATGAGTCAGACCATCGTTAACGCTTGTGTTGGGGTCAGATCCAGATCTTCTGTTTGTAGATCTTGTGATAGAAACTTTTTGAGATCTCTTGTACTCTTTTACTTTATTCTTGATGTTTGCCTTAGAGACAGTTACATTAACTTTGATGTTAGATTGACTTGGAGTCAGTCCAGAAATAGTAAGAGATGTTGGAGTTACAAGAACTTGAGATTCATCAATATCAGCGATTGCGCCACTAGAATACTGTACTTGATATCTCTCTTGATCAAATGCAACAAAAGATGCGTCGTCAAGATTCACGGAAGAGATGGGAACAACCAACACACCACCAGCAGTTGTGGTCTCGTTAGTAACTTGAGCAGAAAGGAGCAAAGTAGAATTGCTAAAATCTACATTTGCAATGTTGAGATCGGGAAGTGTAGTAATTAAAGATGCGTTTTCAACATTACTGTCTTGAGCACCGATCTTTACAGCACCCTCAAATGCTTTTACTCCACCATCAAACAGACCAGATACGGTTGTCATTGCACCAACCTGCATCGATTGAAGGTCAGCAGCAACAGAAATAACAACATTTTGAGTGGGAACACTCAGAGCAGAACCACTAGTATCTGTAGCAGATTCATATCTGATAACATCTCCAGGTTTGAATGGCTCAAAACTATCAAATCTAGGAGAAGTCACTGTTCCTGCAGCAGTGATTCTCATCAGACCGTTTCCAAACCTAGGAGGAACTCGATCCGTCAGTTTTTTGTTTGCGGAGAAAGTGTTGGACTGTTGGAAACTGTAAACATCGTTGATCCCATAAGTCTCGATATTCTCAATAGCTCTGGGGAGTTCTTGTACTCCATTGATTAGAACTTGTTCCCCCAATCTGAAGTTTCCAGATGTTTGTGTGATGTTAACAGTACTAGTTCCAGATCCAGCTGCAACTGCATATCCACTAGCACCACTTTCTTTACCAACAATGTATGCAGATTCAATCAGTTCAGTAGCACTAACATTATCATTAAGTGTTAATGTGGTGTATGTTTGTACATCATACAAGTACATATTGAATTCTGTAGATGCATCTTCATATTCAGCATCTCTCAGTCCAATAGTATATACTTTAGCATCTCCAATCTTTACACTGGATCCAGCAGCAACATTTGTTGCTCCAGAATAAGGACCACTATAAAGATCAATTCTATTTGTAAAGGTAGTAAGACCTACAACATTATTAACAACAAATTTGTTTCCCATTTCAAATGGGAATGCTTTATCCTTAACTTCTTGAGTTTCTCTAGGTTTGAATATATCAATCGTTGTCGGACCATCTGTGGAGATATCATATCCATAGACATATGCTTTACCAGCACTGATCTTCAATACAGCAAGATCATCAGACGGAGTGTTTCCATCATATGTGGTTTGATCGGAATAATACGCGCCATTATTCCCTTGTCTGTCATTTAAAGACTCTTCAACATTAACAATAAATTTCTCAACAGAATAGTTACCAGACTCATCAAATGTTCTAGATGCAATATAATCTCTGATTCTAGAATATTCTGTGTCTTTCTTAATAGAAAGAATTGTTCCGTTGTCAATTCTAAGAACTTCTACGAAGTCAGTATCTTCAAAATCAGTAACTGCTTTCTTAGCAAGAACTAGTTTGATTTGAAGTCTATCTGCTCCAGGAGCAGCAAAGTTAGAAAATCCTTTTGCGTTATCGTAAAGTGTGTTATCTGCTTTAGCACTAATTGCACTTTCTACAATTTTCAGACCAACACGATAAGAAGGCTGTGAATTATATTGGTCTAAGATAATTGTTTGCTTCTGTACCCTAACAAAATTACCTCTAACAAAATATACACCATCATCAACAGATGCAGCAGATCCAATGCTGCATGCATTCAGTTCAATTGTAGATGCAAATGTTCCACCAACATTGATGCTTGTTCCACCAAAAGAAAACGCCTGTTCAGCAACTAAAACTTCATTGTCACTGAAAAAATCAAAATCGCCAGTATTAGCAGACTTGATATATTTTACGAAAAAAGTATCATTGTCGTTATCAGACTCAGTAGCACTGATATAGTTAATTACTTTTGCAGTAACTCCAGATGTCTGACCTTTGATTATTTTACCAACGACTTGAGAGGCATAAACTCCAATGTCAACGCCTAAGTGAGTTGGATTGACTTGAACAGCATAATACTGCCCATCAAATGTGCATGATCCAGGGATAACAATGGATCCTTCCTTGAAGATATGACTACCGAATGTCTCTACCTGATTCTGCAGGATAGATTGTAAGGTAGAAAGTTCCCTAGCCTGTACGGGAAATCCTGGTTTGAACAGGACTCTATGATACCCCTTCTCGGCATCAAAGTCGTCATAATATGGGCTGACATTGAGGTTAGTCTGTTGTGGCATCTTCTTAGAATTCTAAAACGATTTTGATGTCTTCTTTTTGACGCTCATTCCTTGTAATAGAAGGTCTATTGTCAAGGTAAATGATCTCACCAGTCCTTTTATTTATTTCGGATGGTGCAAGACCACTGGTGAATTGTACACCTAGATCAACAACTTTTCCTGAAGGAGTAGTTGTCGAAATTCCAGAGAAACCAGAATCAATGTTTACACTAAATCCACCATCGGCAGTAACAGCATTTCCAGAGGAAGAAAACTCCAAAACTGCCGCATCACCAGCAACGCTGATGCTATCAGTTGCATCGTAGTAAATCTGGTCAACATAAAGATTTCTGTCTTGGAAATACTTGATGACCTGAGTGGATGCATCATAAGAAGCTACATAACCCTTCGCAGTTCCAATTCCAGGAATAGCTTGTTGGATCTTAGATCCAATTGCGAGTGGTTGTGTGCTGCTTCCTGTAAACTTAAGTGCTTTAGTGTTAGAAAATTCTGATGTGTTAAGGACAGCAGTAGATCCAGCACCAGCTGCAATTGGGTTTTTAAGAACGCCGATCTGAGCAAATGTTGTATCAGAAGCAAAATCGTAACTGGAATTGTCAAATCTAGAATAGATTAGAACCTTATCAGTACCAAGTTCTTTATACAGATCATAACCATGTCCTCTAGACGGAGGAATGATCGGAGTCAGTTTAGCAAACTTTGTAGTAGAACCATTAATACTAGAAAGATCAACCCTTCCAAAACTGTATCCCTGACCACCCGCAGTAACTGTAGCAGAAATGATTTGTCCGTTTGTGTTGGTTTGAATTCTTACTTTACCTCCAGTACCATCACCTAAAATATCCACTTCTACTGGACTAGATAGGAACGCATATCCCTCTCCCTGTTCATCGATAGAAACAACTTTAATCTGGTTGTTATTAATTGTAGAGTCTCCGTTATCTCTAACGACTTTGATTTCATTCTCTGTAGAGTTCAACCATTCGTTAGGAACAGCTACATATTCGGTTGAGTCGAATTTAACGATATCGGCGGGAGGAACAGTAAAGAGGTATTTCCATAGATAACCGTCACCACTCGTACCAGCAGCGGATGGTTCCAAATCAGTAAATGTTGGTTCATCAAGAGAAGCACTCGCCACTGAAGTAATTCCAGCAGAACCATTATTAATACAGATGTAGACTTGGAAGTCTTGGTTAATTACATAATAATTTGCAGAATATAGTCTGCTGGAGTTAGAAACCAGAGACCTGTTATTTGTGCTATAGTCGTGGCGGTACATATCATATGATGTACCCTTTGTCCATTGGACTTTACGAACTAGTCGCCTGACATCACCAGGGAGAATCTTTCTCCCAAAGAGCATCGTGTCATATACATGATTGACATAACTAATATTATCAATCGGTGATGGGGGTTGAACAGTCGTACTGTTCCAAGTACTAGTTCTTCCATAACCCGCAATAGTCGGATTAGCAAGACCTAAAAATGTATAATATGAATTAGTTCCATCAATTACGGAGTCTACAAAATTATTTGCGTTAATGACCCTAAATTGATCGGTGATAATGGCTGCCATTATTATGAGCGGGCGAAAGGTCTAACTTTTTTGTATTTATAATCGTTTCGGAAGACCCCCCGTCCCTCTCAGTCCAACACCCCTTCTTTGTACGATGGGATATTCGCTCATTTGTGGATCATAATTTAATCCCTTGACATTTGCATAAACTGGTCTAGCAGCACGATCAACTTCACCAAATCTACCCCAAGTAAAGTAAGCGTAAGGATAAGCGGTAGAACCAACTCCAACAAAACCAGTTGTATCTGTGTAAGATGCAATGTTTGCAGTAATGATTCCGAGACGACTTCCAGTTCCAGGGATAAAGGAAACTGCAGATGCATAGTAGATATTATCGCCATAATATGTGCTAGTTCCAACAACATCTGTGTCATGAGTGTCAATAGATGTTATTGCAATACCAGTTGTGTTGATTCCAGTTCCATAGAGTCTGAAAGGATAATTGGTTCCAAGTCCAGTGGGATCATTACCATTGTTTACATACTCTTGAACATCAAATTGGATTTGAATTGCAAGATCAGTTCCAATACCAGGACATGTACTAATACCAGTCACAAGACCAATGTATCCTTGTACATTAGCTACCAATGGATTAATGCCTGTCATATCTTCATAATTAATACCAGAAACAGCAGTAGTTCCGAATCCAGTCTGGGCAATAAATGTAAGGTTGAAGTTTTCGGTCAAAGATCCATCAGTATCTTTGAACAATGCAACAGAGTCAACAAAGACGAATGCATCAGTTGTACTCACAACACCAATTACGCTAGCAATCGGACTGATTTGAGCTTCGATAGAATCTCTCGCTTTAGAGACAACTGCACCATCAATCAGAATGTCTTTCTTCTGTTTGATCCAAGTTAGTGGTTTGTAGTTGTCATTACTGATACCTACTCCTTGATAGAATGGTGTTTCTACAGTAACGGCACTATCGATTCTCTTAACGACTCTATTTTCAGATTGTGCGAAGTTTTCAACAGTTTTAGTTACTCTATTCAGTTCTACTTCAGTGCTCTTTTCAAGTTTAACTTCATCACCAACTTTAATGACTTCGTTGACATCAAAGAGGAAACTATCCTGTCCGATTGTTCCTCTATAGAAGAAAATGACAACATTATCTTCGGCAGTAGGAGCAGTAATAAACTCAAGGACTGATCCTCCAGAAAAGACATAATTGACTCCAGGTTCTTGAATTACGCCGTTGATAAAGATTAGGAGAACTGCAGAAAGGTCAATCTCTTTAGAATCTGCATCATTTCTATCAATCTCAAAACTGACAATAGATCTTTGATACTCAAGAATAAATCTCTTCTGATCTCCGTTTTGATAGCGTTTGATATTATCAAGATAGTCAATGTTACCAAACTGCCATGCTGCTACTTGGTCAGTAAATACATCAACGACTTCGATTTCAAAGTTTCTGTAATTGTCTCCAGCGCCAGGATCGGTAGAAAGACCAGAAACAGTGAAGGTATCACCGCGTTTGAATCCATAACCTTTCTTGCTAAATTCCCATCTGGCAACTTCATAGTAAGTAGATCCAATTCCAGTGGCGGTGCCAACACCAGCAATTTCTACAGAGATTGAGCATCCAACTCCTGTTGCAGTAGTTGCACCAAGACCAATTCTTGTCAAACCGACGACAGGGAGATTTTCCCCATTTGGTTCTGGGGGAAGAACCAAATCATCAGCAGTATAATTGGTTCCAGGACCAGTTACGGAGAATACAAGAGATCCACCAGCACCAACAACGGCAGTAATAGTCGCTCCAGTGCCTGTAGAAGAGGTTACAGCGATGCCAATAGTACCAATACCAGTTCTGTATCCAGAACCAAAGGTAAGGGGGTGCCACTGGGCAGCAGTGCCACTACTTACATAAGTATGGGCAATTGTAGAAGGTCCAACATTAGTCTTAAATTGAGTTGCTGAAATAATGCCAACAACAGCAAACGGATCATCATGATCAGGGAAGATTGTTGTAGTAATTCCAGACCCACCAGGACAGGTAAACTCAAGACCAACTAACTTAACCTGATCTTCAAGAAGAAGATTATGAGCAGTCGCAGTGGTAACTGTAAGAATACCAGTCTTCTTGTCATAAAATGCCTCAGTGACATTTACAGACGGTCCTGCAGTCGAAACTCCGATGACATTGGTAATTGTTCCGCCAGTTCCAACTTCCAACCTTACAGATGCACCCTCAAACGGAGCATATCCAAGTCCAGGGGTAGATGCAACAGAGATGATGATGCCGCCTCTAGGTAGCTGGTTTTGGTTAATATCATCCTCATCAATAATTAGATCCGTAAATCCTACTGATGTAATACCAGTAAACTGAACACTAGCGGCAGCAGATACGGGATCTTCAATGATCTTGAAGTTAGAAACTCCTTCGTTGTTCTCTCCAAAGGGTGCTTGGAAAATTCCATTAACGAAGAGTACGCCATTACCACCAGTTGTGCCAATACCAGTAACAGCAGCACCAATAGCAGAAAGACTGAAGGTATTTTCTAGACCATCAAATTGATCTGAGAAATCATCAAACAATTCATTGGTATCATAATCAACTCTCAGGTAAGTTCTACCACCAAAGCTTGCTCTTGGATATGGTAAGTTGCCTGGGTCAGCAAGACCAAGGTCACCGCCAAGAGGAGCATCAGTAAAGTGAATTTTGCTGTTGAGGATTTGGAATGCACCTCTATGGATTCTTGCAGTAACTCCAGCAGAGTGATCAGTTGCAGCAGTTCCTACAGCACCTCTTTCAACTTCAGCAATGCTCCATGTACCAATACCAGTAATAGGTCCAGTAGATGTTGTAGCAAAACCTACAGTCTTAACAATGGTATATTCATCTTCAAGTTTCAGGAGATCTCCAGAAGTAACTGTGCTAAGTCCGCTCAGTGCAAGAGATGTGACAATGCCATTTACAGGAACATCAAGATCATATATGATTTGAGTGTATGTGATCGGTTTTTGTACAATTCCACTGAGAGCAATGATCGTCTTCTGATCTCTCTTCTCCATTGTAAATCTGTGCTTGTTACCAGATCCAGTTCCAGGTTGGAATGTAACAGCAAGACCAGCTCTAGCATCGGTTACAGATGTAGAGATAAAGAACTGATTATTGTTGCTCTTAATGATGTATACAGTAGACGGAAGTTCAGTAGAACCATATCCAGTTACATAGTGCAGAGCACTTGCGGCAATACCAATAATGTTAGAGTCGGGAGTGTAAGTTACTTGTTCTGTGTTAGAGAAGAAGTGCTTGAAGCTGATAAGACCAGTTCCATAGTCGATTTGATTTGGGTTTGCTGGGTTAAGGTCTCTCTCATAAATCGGAGTACCTTCGTATGTAAGATCAAACTCTCTGATGTTTCTATTGTTGATACCCAAATAAGAGTTCTGAGTTTGATTCTCAAAGACCTTACCATAGTCAAAAGATCCAATACCAGCAAGAGATCCATTCGGATCTAAGTCCTTGTAGATGATTTCATTGTAAGAGAAGATGCTAACCATGCCAGATACGCCAGCATCAGGATAGAATTCAAGATTTACCTTTCCAGCAGAGAATTCAGCACCAAATGTTCCAATTCCAGTTGTTGTTCCAACAGCAGCAATGGGTGCCTGTGTCAGGTATGTGTCATTTTTTTCTGGATCAGATAGAACATAGATTTGATGCAGAGTTTGGGTAGCACCATAAGAAACATGTACTGTTGATTTAAACGAAAGGTCTATGTTACTAGAAACGCCAACAACAGTAGCAATACCAGTAGTTGCCGAAGAACCAACAACAATTCTTGCAGATCTTTCAGTCCCTTCTGGAGTAAATGCAAGGTTGAAATGACGAACACTAGTTGTCCCAAGACCAACATTTTCAAAAGATAAGAACCTACATCTAATATCTACAGCATCTACATTACTGTGAATGTAGTCAATTTTGACAACACCACTTTCAATACTGGATGTAAATGTTCCCATAAATGTAGGACCAGACAAACCACCCAAACTTTGTCTAGTGTTAAAGGATGCTAGTTCTGTTAGATAAGTGTCAGTACCATCAGTTTGAAGTGCTAATTCATGATAATCGATCTTATTAGTTGCTTTATCAACGACTAAAAAGAGTCCAATTCCACCAACAAAAGTAGTTGTGGCAAAACCAACGACTGTTGCTGTGGTCGCAGTTCCGACGACAAGGTTTACTGAAGTGTTGACTACATTTCCAGTGTTAGTGGATCCAATTCCAACATCAGATGCAAAACCTTGCTGCAGCGACTTAATGTCATAATCAGTGTCAAATGTTTCATAAGGTTTAATTCTCAGTTCCGTCTGATTCTCGTTAACATTGAAGAAAGAGAAGAACTCTGCATAACCAGTAGAAAGACCTGCATTATTGTTGTTATTGATATGAGCTTTTTGCAGCAGATATGTATTTTGGTTGGAGACAACCATAATCAATTCATTGAGTTGATATTGGTTGTTAATCGGGTTCTCTGCTGAGTGAGTTGTTTGTACCAGATATCTTGAAAACTGTCTGCCAGCAACAGCAGCTGCAATAGTTCTATCGTCACTCAGGTCATTAGACTCATTACTGACAAACTGAGGACTGATATCATCGTGAACAAGAACTCTGTTCGTTTTGTTTAAGATAAAGTCAGATAGTCTTGTAGATCTAAGTTCAACAAACTTAGATACATTGTCAGCACCATCAACATCTCTGGATTGGTCAAATCCATAAATTGCATCTACTCTTAACGGATCACTAATAAAGTCAAGAACAAATCCACCAGCATCATCTGCGGGTTGAGTAAATTCACCTGCCTGTGCTACAGAAAGAACTTGAGTATTAGCAAAATTCTTCATTCCCGCAGGGTGAGCAATATTGTTCACATAAGTGACAATCTCATTATATGTTTTATCACTCTCAATTGCATAAGACATATTTTGAAAATAATCATTGTCTGGCAAGAACTGATTATTATCGCCAACTAAACCAACATTATCAGACCATCCAAGATTAGCATCGATAGTTGCAGAGATGTCAAAGTATCCATCAAATTCTGTAACTACATCTACTTCCGCACGATCACCACTATTTGTACCAACAAGAGAGTCATCTGGATTGAGCGGTCTAGAACCCTCAATAACCATTTCTCCAGTAGAAGTATTGATAGATCTCATAATGAGATCCGTCTCTAAGTCATCATTTCTCTTCAGGTTTTCATTTTCAGAAAACTCGGAGAATTTCTTGGTAGCTGTAAATCTTGCAAGGTCTGCGGATTTTACAATTTGACCAAATCCAGGTTTGGTCGTAGCACCTGTGCCAACATTTGTAGTAAGACCAGCGTATTCAAATGTAACTTGCCTTGGGTTTACCGCAGCGTTGTAATTTGCAATTGTAAAGTCTGCAAACTTATAGTCTCCAGAGTTGAATCCATCACCGTCTCCATTAAAATCAATTCCTTCAAGATAAACTTGTTCTCCAATCTGGAAAGGTTCAGTAACATATCCCAAAATAGGTGTGGTAATCTTACATGTAAGAACTCCAACATCAGAGAAAGCTTCGATAATGGACAATCCATTACTGTTTCTCAGAGGAGCAAGTCCATAGTTGTTTGCGCTCAGACCCCTGGGTTGGACAACAACTTCTACCGAGTTTACAGCAGAGTCGCTGAGATCACATGTGATTAGACCATTATTAACAATCTCTCCTGTTGTTAGATCATAAAGAACCAGGGAAGGAGCGTTTAGATAAGATCTTCCACCAAATGTAACCTGTGCTTCAATAACCTTATCAGCATTTTTAATTCTAACAACTCTGGGGAGGAATGCATCGGGTTTCAGTGTATTGTCAGATGGATAACCATAAACATCTGTTGGTACATTGACAGACTGAAGACGATTGATATCTGAACTTCTCAGTCTCAAATCTGCACTAACACCACTATTTCCAATAGATGTTATGGATGGGAATGCTTGATATCCAAATCCACCATTGTTTACTCGTACTTGTGCAATTCCACCAGTAGCTCCAATAGATGTTGTCGTATAGAACAACTCATCACAGTCTGCGCTTTCGTAACCAGAAGCTTCTGGTTCGAATACTAAAGTTGCATCGAATGTAGTAGATCCAATACCAGTAATTGAGTAAGACCCATTATATGCACTATCAATATAAGTGATCTTTGTCGCATTGGAAACATCATTATCTGCTGTAGAAATATATCCACCGACTTCTAAAGCATAGTAAAGTTCATTTCTCAGACGCTTATTAAACAGAATAGTTTTTGTGGGTTCATCAGGCGGATTTGTGGTTCCAATTCCAACCGTTCCAAACCCTACTACCTCCAGAGAATCGGTAGTTCCTGTTCCAACATATTCGTTGAAATAGTTATTATCATAGAAAAGTCTAAACTTAGATCCACTCAAAGATGTGTCATTTAAGTTAAATACAAGATTATTTCTTCTCGTTACCTTAATTGGAGGATTGATTGGATTCAGTGTTTGTCCATCGTATCCAAAGTCACTAACACTTACGGTTTCTGGGGGATCTGTAAGAAGTTGTTTCTTAGAATCTGCAAGTTGGAACTGATTTTTGTCAATTCTCAGTACATAATACGGTCTCTGTACTAATCCCTCTGGCAAATGAGTAGAAACTCCAGATGCTCCATATGGAAGCACCTTAAATCCCGTTTCAAGACCATGGTCATTAACGGTGAAAATATTTGTCGATGTATTGATTCCAGTAGTAGGAATGCCAATAGGGTTAATGATTAATTGACCATCGATGAGTTTTACGACTGCAGTAGTAGAATTTCCAATTCCAGTAGAAAGACCAGGACGAACGGTGAGATTTACTTGATCACCTACAGCAAGATCATGATTTTCAGCAGCAACAACTGTCAGAACATTCCTTTCAACATCGGCAGTTTCTTGATCATAATTTGTGGTAAAGGAATAATTTGCCGCATCATCACCAGTCGTCGTAAAGAACAGTTCTGGACCCTCAGGGATGGTTTTAATGCCAATAGTATTCTTGGTCTTTCTTACCACATAGAAGTTGCCTGTGAGGGCGCTAGGCACCGTATACGGACTGATTGAGTCCGTGGCAAAGATATCAGAATTTCCTCTCTTATCAAATGTGATGATATCGTTGTTTAACAGTGAGTGATTCTCTAAGAAGATAGATTTCGAAAGAATAGATCTAGTCTTTGTTACTCCATTCAAAGATACATTAACAGATGTTGAGAATCCGACAGTTGTACCGACACCTACCGCTTCTTTAGGATTGAAATAGTAAATATCTTGGAATCTAGAATCAAATACTGGGATATCTGCAAGAGGGATAGTAAACTCGCTACTAAAGTAAGTGACAGCAGCACCAGCAGATGCCGTTGCAAATCCAGCATATCTTTCAACTCTAACAACCTTTTCATTGGGGAATGTATTCAGAACTCTCATAATCTCAGTTCCGATGCCGATAGAATCCCCAGCAGAAACTACAGAGGGAACAAACGCAACACGGAGGTCTGTAATGATTCCAGTGTATCCATCATCTGTAAGGGTTGTTTTGTATAGAGGGGTATCAATTTTATTGTAACCCTCCAATCCTTTGACAAATGTAGAAATGCCAGTAACACCAACTGTATCATTAGTTTGGAATTCGTGATAGGGTGTTACTCTGAATACAACACCAGTTCGAGTATGCTTGATCGGAACATTACTAAAACTAGCGAGACTGCTATTTACTCTATTAACAGTTTTTCCATAGACTTTTTGGACTTCTGCAGTAAGACCACCACCATTTGTGCCTGTTTCATCAAATACCAGCTGGTCCTTTACACTATATCCACTTCCAGATGCCAATACATCAATAGATGTTATAGATCCAACTCCCAAAACATCTGGAATAGATTGTTGATTATTTACCTTATAAGGTTGGAAAACATAGTCATATGCTTTTCCATCCCCAAACAGATTGTATGGGAAAGTATTTCTAACTAACCTTGAAGATTCAAAGTTAAAATTAAGTTGATTGTTAAGAAGACCCCTGACTGTGTTCTGCAGGATTGCAAAACTTCTGTAAATGTCACCAATAAAAAATGGGAATACTGGTGCATTAAGATTGTCTACCGTGGCAAAATATGCGTATGTGCCCTGGGGAAATTCTGGAGTCTTTGTAAATCTACCATTATGGCGATCCAGATCTCCAACTCCAGTATAAACATAATCATCCACGAAAGATCCATAAGGAAAATCTACTATAGATGGTCTATTTGGAATATTGGTAGGAACAATTTCATAACTAGACTCCATTCTCTTAACATTGGATTGAATATCGTCGGGATCTTCTGATCCGAAAGGACCGTAAATTGGATTTCCGTCATACGCCCATCCAATGATAGGGGAATGTCCAGATCCATCGTCACCAAAGAAATTCCTAATAGAGTTTCCGTAACCAATAGCATTTACAGCAAGACCACCATCAACAGGAGATAAGTATGACAATTCATTTGAATTTAATCCAAAAGCTTTGTTAAGAACAAGAGATCTTAAATTTGCTTTGAGTTTTAGTCTGCTTCCAGGAGGAGAAACTCTAACCAGGGTTGTACCAGTTTCATACCCAATACCAGGAGAAATAATAACTACACTTGTAATTTTTCCATCTGCAGATTCTGTTCTAAGAACAGCACCTGTTGCGTTAGGATTGCTGCTTTCTACAGTAACATCTGGCGGACCAGTATATCCAGATCCTCCAGCAAGAACAAATGCCGAAATAATCTTTCCATTGGAAATAATTATTCCAATTTGTCCAAGAGTTCCTTCACCAATGGAAATAGTTGGAGGATTTTCAAAATTAACAATGTTAGATCCATATCCATTTCCTTCTTCATATACAATCGTATCTACAATTTCTCCTCTAACAATAGGAGTAACTGTTAATTGTTCTTGTTGTTGATTTTCGGTTAGAACGGTGACCCTACACTGAATTTCTGGATACAAGAATCTTTGATATCCAGATCCTTCAGAATCTAAGAATGCATAAATTCCTTTATCATAATTTGTAGTAGTCGGTTCTATATCACCTTTATTTCCAGCTTCTGCTAATCTAAATCTATTTGCAGAAAGTCTAATTACCTGATATTGCTTTGTAGAACTTAGTCCAACAATACCAGTGGTGTCGTAGGTATAGTTAACAATTTCGCCACTTTTAAATCCATGATTTTCAAATCGAATGAAATCTCTTGCAGTGTTAATACCTGCTTGCTTCACGATCAATTCTTTATTGGTGTATCCCTCGCCAGGATCCTCAATACTTACTCTGCTAACCGTGGTTTTCTGTTCGTATGTTCTAAAGACATGAAGACCGCTATTTAATGCAGCTGCATCTTCACTAATTTGAATGCTGCTTACTCCAAGAACAGCATCATTCTTAGTGTAATAGAGAGAAATGGAATTATCTGAGTTTGCATGAACATAATAATCCTGTCCACTCATTAAAGTGAGTTCATCCTTAGAGGATCCAGTTGTGGCAATTCCTAAGTTAGAATTACCATTCCTATCATATACAATTCTTGCACCTGTCAGAAGATTATGTTCGCTGTTAAATGTGACTACATTATCCGTAGCGTTTACATCGCCACCAGAGAGAGTGCTAACACCAGTGAATGAAAGTTCTCTAAATCTCTCCTCTGTTACTGCCCTACCTCTAGCACCTGCACCGTTACCTCCCCAAATCTGAACACTAACTACGCTGTCAATGTCAAAAGTTACTGGGTCAACAACAATGTTTTGAATTTTACCAGATACAACTGCTAATGCAGCTGCAGTATTTGCTGCACTTACATTCGCCTCGTTAATAGTAATACTTGGTGGATGAATAACATCATATCCTGATCCTCCAGATAAGACATCAATAGATTTTAACCCACCAGAATAAACTAGGTCTTCTCCCTTATAATTTAAGATTTCAACACCATTGACGAGCATACCAGTATTTCCATCACTGGTATTTTCTGATGTCGTTTCTTGCTCTCTTCCACTTGTGAGATCTTGTTCGAGAAGAAATCTGCGAATAGGTCTAGCTGGGAAAAGGTTGCGACTTCCTTGACTACTAAGAATAAAGTCGTGAGTTCCTACTGTCTGTGTTGGAGCAACAAAGTATGTTGGTAAATTTGCCTTAATAAACGCTCTAGAGGCAAAAAGTTGAATTTGATTGGAAGAACTTAATACCTTTACGAAATAACTTTTGCCTTGTACAAGACCACCGATAGATGTTGTCCCTTCTCCAGCAGTATAAGTTACTTCTTCTCCAGTCTTAAATGGGACTGGATTTGTAAAAGAAATAATAGTATAAGCATTCTCTAGACTATCATATCCCTGGAAGTTTCCTAATGCAACTGATGGGTTTGTAAGTTTTGCATGGATCTTATCAACTGTAATAGGATAACTGGGCAGAGAACTAGAAGCAACATATGCTTCTCTCTTACCACTCTCAGATTCATTCTCCGAGACAATGTAGGTGTTGTTTACATCAGTAAGAAGTTGCTCTTGACCTCCAACTAGAGGAACAATAGTTGAGACTGCCTTCTTCTGTTTCCTTCTAATATCATACAGAAGAGATGTGCTTAATGTTGGAATAGTCCCAGACAAAGAAACTGTTTTAGTTGTTTTATTAATAGTGGTAACAACTAAATTATCAGCGATAAGATCGGGAGTTCCTCTTTTCAGAATCTGAACTATATCACCAACTCTTAAACTTGACTTATCAATAGTTCCTTCCAGAACAAACTGCGATCCCGAAAAAGAATTGATATAATATCGAGAAGCAGTGTTGTAAATCCAAGAGTTGAAGAAAATTTCTTCGTAAGTCTTATCCTGATCTGGATTGTCAATATATCTACCTAAATTCTTTACTCTAATAGAAGAATTTGTATCTAAGTTTTGTAGAGGTTGGTTGGTAATGAATTCATTCAAAACCCCAGTCACTCTCATGTTGACTACTTTATTCAGATCACCATTCTCATATCCGTATACAATATTTGGTGCAGATATTTTGCTATTATCTGGAATAGTTGTCGAAATAAGTGGTGTGATGTTAAAGAACTGGTTAATATTCTTAGTTCCGTAATTAACTGTCTGATAATATGAATTTGTGGGGTCGCCAATTTTCAGGGTGCCGATACTAGAGAATCCAATAGTAGAATCTACTGTAATTACAGATGCTCCAATCCCAATTTCGCCAATGTTTCTGGTTCTACCAGCAACTCTGAAAGTTCCGTCGGTCAAAGACCTTTCGTCAAAACCAGTAAAGAGGGAAATCTTATAATAACCGTCTCTAATATTTTGAATCTCAGAAATAGGTCCAGATGCAGCATTATAATTTGGATTATTAGGATCGTTGTCCTGATAAAGGGTTTCACCGATTAAAGCAGTTGGATCTCCAGAAATTATTTCTACAGAGAGAGTTTTTCTGCGAACATAATTTGCATAAGATGGTTTGATCAGATATTTTTCGAGATCATTGATTTTTGGTTCAATTCCGAACAATGCCTTAAAGAGAATCTTGAAAGAATCCTCAGTTCCCTTTGCTTCGTATAAACTTCTTGCTTCTTTGATAAAATTATTAACATTAAGGTTAGGAGAAAGGGTAACTCCCTCCAAACCAGGAGCGTACATCGCTTTCAGCTTTTTGTAAAACTCTTGTAAGAAAAGAGCACTTACATTTGTTACAGTTGCCCCAGAAGAATGTGCAGCTGCTTGGGTTTGCTTCCAAGTTACTGAAGTTTCCGAATATTTGTCAATTCCGCTAAATCCTCTAGTACATCCAATGAAAGATGTACTATTTTTTTCGGTATATGTAATAATCTCTTGGTCAATTTTTAAAAGACCAAAACGAGCAGGATATCCATCAGTATTTGTGACATTAATCGTGTCTGCAGAACTAGAAATGTCTGCAGTCAAAGATGTAGTGCCTCTGATTACATCCGTGGTTAAATTATCTAATTTTATGTACGCATCGATATTCTCAGCGATATCAGAGGGTCCACCTTGATAATCCTGAGAGATATAGTATTGTTTTAAGAACTCAAGAAATGCAGGATTCTCCGAAACTGCAAATTCAGGTACAGTTTCACTGACTACTTGATAAGTCTTGATTCTGGGACTTAAAGGCGAATTTGTCTCGATCATCCTACTGTCTAATTAGCGATCCGTTGGAGTAGCTAGAAGTGACTTGATATCCAATGCCAGAAATTTGCTGACCAGAGGAAATCGTATCTCTCACGATATTTATCTGAGAGTTTGAGAGGTCTAGACTCAAGTAAAGATCTTTGAGTCCAACAACATCATTGGATTCTGGGAATACTTGAACCTCAACGGTGTCATTACCCTTAACAGTAGATGTAATTTGAACTGCATTGATGAGAATTTCACCTTTAGTGTAATCTACTGTTCCTGCTGACTTAATTACAACCTCTGAGTCACCACCTTCTACAATTGCTGGTTTAAAGATGGCAATATCACCAAATAAACCGTCAGCTCTAGGAATATCCGTCAAATAGACAATTTCCTCACTTCCCTGAATAGTAAATCCAGTGGATTTGACAGTTCCGCCACCTTCTAGAATGTGGAACTGGTTACCAAAGCACAATTCGTACTGTGCCACTTGATTAATCAGACATTTTAGGTCTCTACGCATCTGAACGCGCATAATGTTCGATGTGATCGAAGGATTTGCACGATCTACGATTCTTTGAGACTCAGAATACTTAAATCTGCCGCCAAATTTATTTAAATTGGTCGATCCGCCATATTCTGTCAATGCTTGAATAACTTGCGATTTTAATTCGTTAGGATCGTCAAAAATGCTGTTATTGTAGTAAACTGAAGTGACCAACTCTACATACAAAATCTTCAGATCCTCAATTCTTTGGTTAATACCAGCAATAGAGTAACTCTTAAGTTTAGTGAGGATGTTCTGCTTGGTAAAGTCAGACAAAAATGTCCCGTTTCTCGGCTTGATGCTTAAAACAACAGTTCCAAACTCGGGAGGATCTAATTCTTCTCCACCAACGACAGAAATGGACTCAGTATTGGGATAAATTGACTGAACGATCGCTTCATAATCGCGTGGTGTGACCGCCCTGTTCTGCGCTGAGTACATTCGGGGGGCAAAGTACCTAACGGAGTCAACAGACTCGATATCTGACCCGTTACGGGCGCTCTGAGAGGTCGTAACGGTGGTTAATTCGTAAGGGGAGATGGGTGTACCCGAATCATTTAAGATATTTCCAGAAAATGCAAAGTTTTTACCTTCATTACCATCCTTACCGTCTGTTATAATGTACGGAAATGCTAATTGTGTCGCCAACTTCTAGTTTTGTTCCAAAAAGTCCATCTCCAAACAGCAATTCGTAAGTTTCATTTGCTGCTTCTTGGATAAGATAGACATTTGAGGTGCCTGTCACATTAATAATGTTGTCTACCTTAGAAAAAGAGAGTCCTGCAGACGCACCAGACTTCCTAACACTAACTCTAAGGGTATCAATATCAACAAAAGAGTTCTCAATTAAAAATCTTTGGTCAGTGCTGCCATTTACAGTCCACTGTTTAGTCAAATATGTTCCTTGATAGACAGTTATTCCAGAAAATGTTGCAGTTCTTCTAGGATTCTGTCCAGCAACCTCTCCAGGGTTTAATGGACTCGTTGTAACTATGTCTTCTGGGATCGAAAATACATAACTTGTATTATTTACAGTTCCAACAGCGACTAATCCAGCCTTCAAAGTTACTGTGGTGGAATCTCCTTGGAATTTAAAGTCAAAATCAACGATCGCTTCCGCTGCTTTCCGCGATCTGGGGACATAACCAATGTTTCTTGCCAGAGATACTACATTTTCTCTCAAAGTTGCGGAATCCAAGAAGGATTCGTTGGCAACCATGTTGCTATTGAAGGCAGTAATGTAAGTATTATATGCTAAAGCGTCCAAAATGATCGACATGTTCGATCCTTCAAAGTCAAAATCAGTAAAATCTGAATTTGATCTTAGGTAATCTTTGATCGACTGCTTAATTTGGTCGAAATCTAGGTTAGTATACTTGAAAGATGGCATTTTTTTACCTAGTTGACTCTAAAATAAACTCGAATTGCTGACTATCGAAATTTTCGCCAACAATATCGTAACTAATACTGACTTCGAATGAGTTATCGTCTGGACTTGGGTTGACTTGAACACGAGTGTTTGCTATCCTACCCTCAAAACCAGCTAAAACATCAAGAATTTGCTGAGAAATCACGCCAGCAGAGGCAAAATCAACAAAATCGAAAAGAGAACGAGTCACATCCGTCCCAATGTTGGACGCAAATGGTCGTTCTCCTACAATTGTTTGCACTAAATTCCTAACAGCACGCTTAATCGCCTTCTCATTCTTGAGAACAGGCAGATCTCCTGTAACAGGATGCGCTTTAAATGACAAATCAATGTCCTTAAAAGCCCGTGAGTTAGTCTCAGCCATGAATTGGCAATATATATCGAGATTATTTATACCTTCTTTCCGTAGCTTGGTTCGGTTCCATACTCCCAATCATCGTAATCCTCGTCATTACGAATCTGTTCGTGGAGTAAAGTCTGTCTTTTTAGATCATGCTTATGATCTCCGACCACTTCTCTTAAAATTCTATCCGATTTTGGGTCTGAAATGAGATATTCAGTACCAAAATCTTCCCTCATCATATCACGATTATGGTCGGGAACAGGATGATTAGACATTTTGCCCTCCAAAAGTTCGTTTCCAGAACTTTTAAAGGGGTTGCTATCCCTAAAATTATTTAGTCTGCGTATATACAGCGGACATCACATGGGTTTTGACCGCAATTTGGACATACTTTCTTGACAATTGGTTCAGTAATGTCGTCAGGAATGTCTGGATACATTGAATTTAGGTAATCTTGTTGGATTTCTTCTTCTGTTTTCCAGAAATACTCGTCGGTATCACCTAGTCTACCCCATCTGACACCATTTTCAACTTGGAAATAGTGTGTACTCACCTTAAAATCAGGGACGAGCGGCGTTTCGGGGGTAATAGAGAGGTCAAAGATCCTTGTTCTATTGTTTGGATAGAGGCAAAACTGCCCATTTTCCAGTTCAATGCAATTATGTGACTTATGTTCGTCAGGAATTTCGCTTACATTTGTATTTGTAGTATCTCCGTCAGGATGAAAGTTGTCTAATGTGAACTTGTATGCCCCTTTAAGGGTCCCGAAATTGCGTGTGCGTACTTCGAAGTCCATTGAAGTGATAAAGGACTTCTCAAGGCATCTGACGCCATAGTCCATGCAGTTCCAAAACTGCAGGTTAGGAAGGTCAAGATCAGGGTCAGGCGTTTCGGGGCGCGATAAAAATGCAGAGATCGGAAGTTTATCATACATTGCAGCATACTTCGGTAAGTATGTCTCAAAATAAAAAGCGCGTCCAGGGATCGACTTAAGCGATACCCA
>Ga0102960_1000147_pt1 | contig 25004 bp, 36 predicted proteins | sample SalPon2_B_H2O_MG_2_FD_84521 | JGI IMG/M metagenome (GOLD analysis project Ga0102960, IMG submission 84521) | Salt pond water microbial communities from South San Francisco under conditions of wetland restoration - Salt Pond MetaG SF2_B_H2O_MG | ecosystem: Environmental > Aquatic > Non-marine...
CTAACCACACATACGCATCACAAGATATGTTTGATCCTGATGATAAAATCAGTGGAGGACAAGGTTTTGTGTATGCTTCATCTATTGTAGTAGCAATGAAAAAGTTGAAACTAAAAGAAGATGAAGACGGTAAAAAGGTAACAGATGTACGTGGTATCAGAGCCGCTTGTAAGGTAATGAAAACACGTTACGCAAAACCTTTTGAAGGCGTACAGGTTAAGATTCCATATGAAACTGGTATGGATCCTTACAGTGGACTAGTAGACTTGTTTGAAAAACAAGGTATTCTAACACAACAAGGCAATAGACTTAAATTCGTAAACAGCCGTAATGAAGAAATCCTGCACTATCGTAAAGATTGGACAGGTGATCAATTACAAATCATTATGGAGGACTTTTCCAAGATTAGGCATAAGTACGAAGATGCTGTAGAAGCAACAGAAGCAGAAGCATCTAATACTACTAACGAGGAAAAATCAAGTGACGGAGATGAGTGAAGATCAACTAATTGACCTTTGGGATATTTTTAGTGAATATGTTCCAAAGGCAAATAAAGAACAATTAGCAATGCAGTACGTAAAGTGGTGCCAGGACAACGGAATCGATGAAGACGTTTTATATGCAGTAGGTGCTGAAGATCCGTATTTAGAAGAAGCGGTAGAGGACTTACAGGGCAAACGTGAAAACGAAGATGATGATAACTGGGACGAAGATCCGTACAGCAGTGATGATGAAGAGTGGGATTAAATGAATTGGTATTCTAGGATTACTCAAGATATTGCAAACATTCCAAACGCAATTCTTTGGTACGAAGGTGAACTAAATGAAGCACGTAAGGAAACAAAACTGTTTGGCAACTTGGAAAAGCAAGCCGCAAACTTGCCTGGAATAGTTGAAGAACGTTTTGGTCAACTGCAAGAGATTGAAGCAATTCTAGAATACCTAAACATTGAACTACGCAGAACAAGAAGCAAGTTCTTTAAACAATATCTTGAAAACTATCAACGAGCATTAAGCAGTCGTGACGTAGAAAAATACGTTGACGGCGAAGCAGATGTTGTTGATTTTGAAAAAATTATCAACGAGTTTGCACTGCTACGTAACAAATGGTTAGGTGTTATGAAAGGTATTGACATGAAGCAATGGCAAATCACAAACATTACTAAACTGCGTGTAGCAGGAATGGAAGACGCATCCATATAATTTTCACACAATAATATACGCACATAAATAGTACTATGAAACAGAAAACCATAGTACTTGTAACCGGCGGATTTGATCCTATACACAGTGGTCATTTAGCCTATCTTGAGGAAGCAAAAAAGTTAGGTGACGAACTTTGGGTAGGACTTAACTCTGATGCTTGGCTCACACGCAAAAAAGGCAGACCATTTATGCCTATTAATGAGCGTGTTGAAATAGTAAAAAGACTCTACATGGTAGATGCTGTTATCGACTTTGATGATTCAGACGATAGTGCATGTGGAGCAATTTTCAAAACAAAAAGTCTAAATTCATTAGACAATAAAATCATATTTGCAAACGGTGGCGATAGAACACATCAAAACATTCCAGAAATGCTTACATATGGTGACGATCCTAATGTAGAATTCAAATTTGGTGTTGGCGGCGATTTAAAAAAGAACAGTTCAAGTTGGATACTTCAAGAATGGAAAAACCCTAAAGTAGAAAGACCATGGGGTTGGTATAGAGATCTATACACTATTGGCACAGGTATTAAAGTGAAAGAATTAGTTATTGAACCAGGCAAAAGTTTATCAATGCAAAAACATTTTAAAAGATCAGAAATGTGGTATGTATTGAAAGGCATGTGTAAATGTAAAACAGAACACAACGGAATACAAGATGATGTAACACTGCAACCGTTACACAAAGGTTATGATATAGGTGTAGAAGTATGGCATCAAGGTTATAATCCATTTGACGAAGCCTGTCATATTTTAGAAGTACAACACGGAGAATTATGCGTTGAAGAGGATATTGAACGCAGAGAGGAATACAAATGAACACTGTCTATATAGGTTACGATAGTAGAGAAAAAATTGCAAGTGATGTATGTGAATATTCACTGCGTCATACTACAGAAGAAGCACTTAAAGTAAACTATCTCAAACTTAACGAATTAAAACAAAAAGGCATTTACACTAGAGGTGAAGATACATTAGGATCAACAGAATTTACATTTAGTAGATTTTTAATTCCTTACCTACAAAATTATAAAGGTTGGGCATTATTTTGTGATTGTGATTTTTTATGGTTAGAAGATGTAGATAAAGTATTTGCACAACGTGACGACAAATATGCAGTCATGTGTGTACATCATGACTATACACCTAAAGAAGGTGTAAAGATGGACGGTAAGCAACAAACACTATATCCAAGAAAGAATTGGAGTTCAATGGTGCTATGGAATTGCGGACATCCAAGCAATAGACAAGTTATTCCTGAAATGGTAAACAAAGAAACAGGCAAATTTATGCACAGATTTAGTTGGCTTAAAGATTCTGAAATCGGTGCAATTAGTCATGAGTGGAATTGGTTAGAGGGTTGGTACAAAGAACCACAAGACGGAAAACCAAAAGCAATACATTTCACTGAAGGCGGTCCGTGGTTTAAAAACTGTCAAGATGTAGATTATGCTGACCTGTGGATTAATACAGCAAACAAAACAGGTACAGAATGGTCTCCGTTGTAGCATTAAAAGGAGCAATAAAAAATGTGTCCGGTGCTCTTGCCAAAGGGTTAGCAAAGCATGGAGATAAATTCGAAGTAATAGAATCTTTTGATCTTCCGCACCAAGCAGATGCTTATATTCAAACCAATCTTCTAAAACCTAAAATTGATAATGGCTGGCAAGGTCCTATGTATAGATTTATTCGCGACAGTGGCAAGCCGTATCTTGTAAATGAATCTGCAAGTTTTCGAAGACACATGCACTGGACTAGACTAGGTTGGTATAGTTACAAATGGACAGAAGGTGTTTTTGGAAATGAAAACAGTCCGGGAGATAGATGGAAAAAATTTCAAGAAGCAAGTGGTGTACAGTTAAAAGATTGGCACAGTCCAGGTGATTCTATTATAATAATGGGTCAAAAAGAAGGAGATAGTAGTCTACTAAATTTGTATAAAGATTATAATAGTTTTTATGATTGGGCAGAACAAATAATTTTACAAGTTACAAAATATACTGATAGGCCAATTATACTTCGTCCACATCCAAGAAACTTGAGTAGAGGTACAAAATTATCAAATAAATTACGAAACAAGTATCCTAAACTTAAGATTAGTGTAAGTGAAAATACAGATAGTTTAGCAGATTATCTTCCAGATGAAAAAAATGAAAATAAAGCAGACGGCCTATATCAAGACCTAAAGAAAGCACATTGCGTAATTACATATAACAGTTTAAGTGCAATTGAATCTATATGTGAAGGAATACCTACATATGCATTTGAAGATGGTAGTATGATTTGGCCTATTAGACAGACGGATTTGGCGAATATTGAAAACTTAAATTATAATATAGATAGAACACAATGGAGTTATGATATTGCCTATACTCAATGGACTCAAAGAGAACATGCTACTGGAGAAAGTTGGGCACATCTTAAACCGTTAATTTTTGGAGATAAGAATGCGTAAATTTGCTTGTATTACAACCTTTAATCAAGACTACTATGATTCAATGGCAAACAAAATGGTAGAAACTTATTTGCAGTTTTGGCCTGAAGATGTTCCTTTGTATTGTTACACAGAAGATATGCAGTTACCTTTAAGTTCTCCTAAATTAAAAGAAATAGATGTATATGAGGCTTGTGGTCAACCACTTAAAGAATATTTAGATTACATCGGAACACATTATAGTAGAGGGTTTGCATACAAAGCATTTTGTTGGGTACATGCGTGTAAAACACTAGATGTAGATCAAATTATATACCTCGATGCTGATAGTGTAACTTATAGACCTATTACAAAAGAATGGATAGACAGCATACTAAAAGAAGACGAACTAGTTGCATACATGGGTGTAACTATGCACAAAGGTAAATGGGCAGGAACTAATAAACAACATGCCGATAGTGGCATATATTGGTTTAATAAAAATCATTCATACGCAGAAACGTTTGTAAACAGATATGAAAACATATACCTTACAAAAGAAGTTAAAACTGATAATGTACGTTTTCCTAAACCAAACGATGCTTATGTTTTAGCAGATTGCGTAACTGACGCACTTGATAATAATGTAAAAATTGTAGATTTTCATCCACAACGCACAGCACATAGTCCGCTAAAAGAAACTGTGTTAGGAAAATATTTTAGACATTTTAAAGGTGCTAGAAAGAAAGATCCAAAAATGGACAACTACATTGAAAAGATTACAAGTGGTGCAGAACGTAAGGATCTTGATAAACAAGAAAAGAAAAATAAAAAACACGGTAAACTAAAAGAGTTACCTAATACATTTAGGACATGGAAACAATGAACTTTCAATTGCCTTACAGTGAAAAACATTACAGTCAATCAGACGAAGATGGTATAATATTACATATGGTTAAGGCCTTAACTTCACCTAATAATAAATGTGTAGAAATAGGTTGGGGTTGTGATAAAAAATCACCACTACCTGTTGCTATCAACTGTACACAAAATTTAGTGCAAAACCATAACTATCAATGCACTGCTTTTGATATGAGAAAACAAGGAGCAATTCCTATGAATGTAGATTTCCATAGAATGCGTGTTACACCAGATAGTTGTCAAGATATTGTTAAACTATTTGACAACAACGTTGATGTTTTTAGTTTAGATATTGATAGTTATGATTATGAAGTTATGACTAAACTAATTTCATTAGGGTTTAGACCTAGCGTAATTTGTGCTGAAATAAACAGACAGTTTGGCTATGAACAAGTAGGATCTTTTCCTTATATCGACGGTTGCAAAAATTACACTAAACAGATTTGGCACGGTGTAAGTTATAAAAAATATAGAAATTTCTTTGAAAGCATTGGTTATAAATTTTTTACTTTAAGCAGTAATAGTGTAAATGTTTTCTTTTATGATCCTACAAGGGTAGATGAATCTTTATTATCAGAAGATAGACTTGATAGTAATAAACGTTATGGAAAACTTTTAGAAAGTTTTAAACAAAAAATTAGTGAAGATCCTTTTTGGAAAAATTATGTAAATGAAATAATGCAGTAGAAAGAAGCGTAATGATACCAAACAAACACATGACAAAACAATCAAATGCTTGGGAAGGCGGAACTAAATTTTTAGAATTACTTGCGCCTAGGTCAGTCATACTTGATGTTGGTAGTGGCAAACACGAAACTCATGCTATTAGATTTAGAGAAGCAGGACATATTGTAGAAACTTGCGACTATCATAAATCAGCAACCTACCAAGGATTGTTTCAGGATTTTAAATTTACAAAACAGTTTGATGCTATATGGAGTGCTCATTGTTTAGAACATCAACCTAATCCTAATGATTTTCTCAAACGTATATTTTCTATACTTAAAGAAGGCGGACTATTATGTATAACTGTTCCTCCACTTAAAGAAGAAATCGTAAGCGGACACATTAATTTGTATTATCCAGGATTGGTATTGTATCAATTAGTTCTAGCAGGATTTGATTGTAGTGAAGCAAAAATAAAAACATACGGATACAACATAAGTGTAATTGTAAAAAAGAAATCTTTTGCTATGCCACAATTAAAATATGATAAGCCAGACTTAAGAACTCTTAAAGAATTTTTTCCTAAAGGTTTAAATTGGAACGAAAGAGAAATAGGATTTAACGGCATAATTGAAGAGATAAATTGGGCATGATATTTTTAAGTAAAAACGGTACAGACGAATATGTTAATATGTTTGCTGAAGGTTGCAATGCTAAACCAACTTCAGATAAAACATTTGATTACGATGCAACTGCTCCACAACCCATAGTACTCCGTGGAATTCTCAAACACAAAATTATGAAACAATGTTGGGAAGATGAGCGTGATTTCTATTATATGGACAGTGGGTATTTAGGCAACTATAAGTCGTCAATTAATCCTAACGGATGGAAGTGGTTTCATCGTATTGTTAAAAACGATTTGCAACACAATCAAATAGTTGATCGTCCGAGTGATAGATGGGAAGCACTGAAGTACAAAATACCAAAATGGAAGAAAGATGGACGCAACATTCTTGTTGTAATGCCTAGTGAAAAGCCGGCAAAGTTTTACGGTATTGATATGGAACAATGGCGTGAAGAAACAATCAACACACTAAAACAACACACAGATCGTCCGATAGTAGTACGTGAAAAAGCAAGTCGACCTGAACGTATTATAAAAACAATTTATGAAGAATTAGACAATGCTTATGCTGTTGTAACTCTTCAAAGCATAGCGGCAACTGAAGCAGTATTATATGGTGTTCCTGCTTTTGGTTTAGCACCCAATGCTAGTACCCCTGTGGCACTAGATGACATAACTAAAATTGAAACACCGTACTATCCAGATAGTGATTTAGTTTATAAATGGGCCTGTCATTTAGCATATGGACAATTTCACATACAGGAACTTTACGACGGAACAGCAAGGAGAATACTTTATGATCAAAATTAAAATTTTTATGTTAACAGGACAAAACAATGGAGAGAAGGATGTTCTTCGTGCATACTATCGTGGAATAGTACAACACTATGGTAGCATGTTTGGTGGAGATGTAGAAATAAATGACATTAACCAAACGAAAATGGTCAAAGAAATTAAAAAGAACGGTGTTGATATTAGTTTAGATTATAACGAAGATCCTGGTGAAGATTGCGATGTTGGTGTAATTTTTGGTAGTGCCAAACCAAGAGATAATATGCATCATAGAGTCCGTAACGCTGTAATTGAAAAAGCAAAAAATTATATTATTATAGAAACACCATTACTTGCAAGAAGTATTGTAAAACAAAGCAATCATGAATATTATCGTATAGGATTAAATGGTTTTTTAAACGGACAAGGTGAATTTAATAATGAAAACAGTAATGCGGAAAGATTAAAAACTTATGGTGATTTATATAATACATGGAATGGTTGGAAAGACAACAGTAGCGGACATATCTTAATATTACTCCAACTACCTGGTGATGCAAGTTTACGTGATAGTAATCACGGAGAATGGTTATTAGATACTGTTGAACAGATTAGAAAGATTACACAAAGGAAAATTATGATTCGCTTTCATCCTGCTATGAGTGAAAAAGGTCATGAAAACTTTTTTGGCGATGTAGGAAAGATTGTATTTAAAAACTATAAAGAAGTTCACTGGAGTGATGGTATTGATAGAACATTACAGCAAGATTTAAAAGAGGCAAAAACTTGTGTAACTTACAGTAGCGGTAGTGCAATTGATAGTGTTGTTTATGGTATTCCGACTATTGCTATTGACGAAGGAAACTTTGCATATCCTATTTGTAGTAAGAGCATAGATGCTGTAGAAAATCCAATTAAAGCAGAAAAGGAAACAGTTATGCAATGGTTACAAGATTTATCATACTGCCAATGGAATAGAGCAGAAATGGCAAATGGTAGAGCATGGGTTCATATATACTCAAAAATTGTTGAACTAGTTGGTAAGCCGGTGCCTGAAGAAAAATGAAAGTTATAAGTTATCTAAAAGGAATTCCAGGCAGTAATAAAAATCCAGAAAAGCCTGAAGTTTTAAAAAGATTTGTACAAGGCGTTCAAATACACAATGACGTAGGAATTGCACACGACGGTGGATATGTACCAAGTGATGTTGCAGTATTACAAGGTTATGTACACGAAGATAGTCCTAATACACCTCATCTAATTCTACGAAAGCAAGTGTTAGATGAACAAGCAAGACGCAATAGACGAACTATAATAGTTGACAGTAATCTCTTTTTATATCTTGATAAACAAAATACTAGAAGATACTTAAGGTATAGCATGGATGGTGTATTTCCTACTACAGGAAATTATTTTTGGGACGATCCAGACCCTGCACGTTGGAATAAATTAAAAAAGGATCTCAATGTAAATGTAAAGCCGTGGAGAGATAATGGTAAACATATTTTAATGTGTTTGCAAAGAAATGGTGGTTGGTCAATGAAAGGCATGGACAACCAAGATTGGGCAAGAAGTATGATCGAACGTATTAGACAATACAGTGATCGCCCGATTATTATTCGAGGACATCCCGGTGATAGACGTGCTGGAAAATATTTAAATCCTGCAGAACGTGCTTTTAAATTACACGGTCTAGATAATGTGCATATAAGCGATCATAGAAATAGAAGTTTACAAATGGATCTTGCAGGTGCATGGTGTACTGTAGTTTACAATAGTAGTCCTGCGGTTGCTAGTGCAATTGAAGGTGTTCCAATATTTGTTGATGACCCTGTGGATTGCCAAGCACAAGATGTTGCTAATACAGAAATTTCAAATATAGAAAAACCTGATTTATTTGACAGGGAACATTGGTTACAAAAATTAAGTATGTGTCATTGGAATTTTGAAGAATTAAGTTCCGGGGAAGCATGGGCACATATGAAAAAATACGTGTAATTATTTTAACACACCGTCTTCGAGTTTATCTATAATACTTGTATCTAAAAAACGTATTGCTTGTTTCCGTTTATTACGTTTGCATTTAGTATCTAACTGATATACGTTTTCAATTTCATCTACTGCTTGTGCAACACCTTCAATTATATAATCATCAAAAATTACTACAGGTGTTTCACTTAACATACTATAATCGTGTTTTACAATTTCGTAGTTATGTCCACCATCAATAAAAGCAAAATCATATTTTTGTGGAGTGTCTAATACTTTAGTTGTGTCACCTTGAATTAATCTATAATTGAATTGATTAGGGTACTTTTCACGTAAAGATTTTAATTTTGCACTTGCTACACCAAATCGGCCAGTGCCTTTGCCATTATGTCCTATCTTGTGCGTTTCGTCATTTGCTTCTTCAAACAAATCATATCCTGTGTAGTCAACCTCTAATCCCATTTGCAAAAGATACTCGCACATTTGCCCTGCACTCTTTCCATCATGTGTTCCAATCTCACAAATACGTTGTGGCTTTACAACATCAAATACTTTATAAAAATTTTCTATTAATGGTCCCTTCATCGTACTGTCTTCCAATAATCTTCGTGTCTTTGTACTTTAAGATCTTTGCGTTTGCTTTGACCTTCACGTTTTCTATCACCTTTCATGTGATCAAAATACGAACCTAATTCGCTATTAATAAGCGGATGCCCTTCGCCTTGAATTCCGCTACTAATGTCTTTGTTTTTTACACCGTATTCAGTTTCGTGCCAACGTCTTACTACATCATAGATATAACTATCATGCCATTCTTTTTCTTTAAAGATGCCGTTTTCTGCATCATCATACATACGCTGGAATTCGTCAACAAACTTATCACAGTGTTCATGATTTAAATTAAGTGTATACCAACCGCATTCTGTATACTTTGGACCTCTACCTAAAAAGCAAGTAAAAACATCTTCAGGAACAAACTTTTCTAAAAAACTTATTGACATTGGACTGTGTACATAACTATCTGCGTCCATCCAAATTAGTACATCTGCACCATCTTCTTTTGCACGTCTAGCCGCATCACATACTGCATAAACTTTATTACAAAACTTAATAGCGTCCCATTTAAATGCTTTACGAGCATCTAATCTTTTCTTGTCTGGACCCATGCCGTTTGCTCTTGGATCATTTAGATATTTCTTTTTAAACTCTACCATTTCTGGAAGTGTTTTTTCATGATCTAATACTTTTATAGTTCTTTTTGTTTTGCGTGATATCGGTGTGCAACGTTCAGCGTAAATGTAAAGATCAATTTCAGTTGGCATACGATCATCAAAACTATTGATCATTCGTTGCCCGTATAACTGTAATCCTTGCTGATTAAACGTTGTAAGTACAGCAAATTTGCGTGACATCTAATAACTCCATAAATAACATTAACTACGTATATTTAGTGTAATGGAGTAACCTGCAAATGATCTTCGGTATGTTTAATGAATTTGGTGCTATGAATAGTGTACCTGTATTTGGTGCATTTCAAAGCAGTCTTGACCGAGCAGGAATTCCATGGACAAAAAATATTGACATGTGTAATGTTGCTGTTATTTGGAGTGTGTTGTGGCATGGAAGAATGGCACGTAATAAAGATGTTTGGGAACATTGCAAAAAGAATAACAAACCTGTAATAGTATTAGAAGTAGGCGGAATACTTCGTAATCAAAGTTGGAAAGTTGGTATAGGTGGAATCAATAACGAAGCATACTTTGGTAACCAAAGCACTAGTTCTGTCAATCAGTGGTTAAGACAAACTTCTCAATATAGGCAAAAAAGATTTGGAATTGAATTGTTACCATGGAAACAATCTAGTAACGAAAAGTATATTTTAATTTGTACACAACATAATAAAAGTCATCAGTGGAGGAAAATGCCTCCTGTTGAACAATGGCTTGACGATAACATATCTAAAATTAGGCAATATACAAAACGTCCTATACAGATTAGGCCACACCCTAGATCACCGTTATCGATTTCTATAGTTAATAACCTAAATAATAAATTTGGTAATGTTGGATTTGATCAACCAATTAGATATCAACAAACCTATGACGAATACAATTATGATAGTGCATTAGATAACGCTCATTGCGTTATCAGTCATAGTAGTAATCCAGGATTACAGGCAATAATAGCAGGTGTACCTGCTTTTGTAAGTAAAGATAGTTTAGCACTTCCTGTCGCTAATACAGACTATAGTATTATAGAAAATCCAAAAAGACCTGATAGAACACGTTGGTTTAATGAGTTATTATATACAGAATACTTTATAGATGAAATTGCTAACGGCCTGCCATTGGTAAAATTACTTCCAAAATTAGAAAAATTAGTTCTTGCTCAATAATATATTTGGTGCTATAATATAGCATAAACTAGAGGTATCTTTCATGCATCAAAATTCTATAGAGAATACAGTCGAAGATTGTGTAATGTTTCTTGCTAACGAGGGACCATACCTATTTGGTAATACTGTAAGCATAGATCAGTATGATCAAACTATCTTGTCTAGTATAGGAAGGCAATTAGGAAACGGAAATCCTTTTACTCAAAAACAAAGTAAAATAGGACTACGTCTTGTAAAAAAATATTCTAGTTTGTTAATTGACAATGGCTTTGATGCAAACACTGTACTTAACGAAGAAATTTTTAAATGGCCTTTTAGAGTTATTGATCGTACAAAAAGTCTTTATATAGACGGAGAACAAATTGTAATCAAAAGTCCTTTTATTGCAGACATTGTCAACAAAGTAAAGAAAAGAAAACATCCTAGTTATTGTAAAGGTGAATATCAAAGTGAAACAAAAGAGTGGGCGTTTGATTACAACGAACCTAATGTTGAATTCCTAGTAAATCTAGTCAAAGGAATGAACTTTAACATTGATCAAAAAATTAAAGAGGACTTTGATAAAATTAAGGAACTAAAAAGAAATGCTCTCGAGCATTATCCAATGCTTGTAAAGAAAATGGAAGGCTATGTATACAACGATACTGTAATTGAATATGAAGATCCAAGACGTGCAGTTATGAAGGCTAAACTACAAGGCTGTACTGTGTTTGATGATAGTGTAGTAAGTCTTTTGAATCAAAAAAATCCAATTGATAAAATTTTACTAGGGGACAGTAGAAATTGGTACATAAATTCTAGTATTCATCACTATTTGGCAATATTTCCGTTGATTAACACTGTAGATCAGTGTATAATTATGTGTAGTAGTAATGAAGTTGATAGGCTAAAAAGTATTGTAGAAAACTTATTTGCTAATGGATTTAAATCTAGCGACATAAGTGTTATGTTTAGATTTAAGAACAATAAGGAATGGTTTGACGGAAACAAATATATTAAAAATACAGGCATTAATACATTTAAGCCTGATAACAAAATTTTTATTATTAATGAAAAGATGCCAAAACCGTTGATACAAAATAACATTGATTCACAGTTAGTTATTTGTGATTTGCCTACACAACCTAGTCACTACAAAACACAGGCTTGGTTAGAAAACAAACCAACTGTGATATATTATTGTGGTAGTAAACCATCAGGAGTAGAAAACTGTGCCGACGTGTAAACTAGTAATTAAAGACGAAGTAAACGTAAAGTTTGAAGGACTTGATTTAGAAATGCGTAAAGCATTAACTAATAAATTCAAGTACGACATTCCTTATGCACGTTACTTACCAGCATATAAACTAGGACGATGGGATGGCAAAGTAAGTTTCTTTGGACTAGGTGGAACAACATATATTAGTATGCTTGAAGACGCACTTCCTTTTTTAGAACAGAAAGGTTGGTATGTTGAAGTTGAAGATCATAGAGAAACTAGAAGTTTACAGTTTACAAACATTACAGAAAACTATTGGAAGGATCAAGGTGCAGTATGGCCTAAAGGACACGTAGCAGAAGGACAACCTATTGTATTGCGTGACTATCAGGTTGAAGTTATTAATAACTTTATCAGCAATCCACAAAGTCTACAAGAAGTTGCTACCGGTGCAGGTAAAACAATTATCACAGCAACATTGAGTCATATTTGTGAACCATACGGTAACACAATAGTAATTGTACCTAACAAAAGTCTTGTTACACAAACTGAAGAAGATTATGTAAATGTAGGACTTGATGTTGGTGTATACTTTGGTGATAGAAAAGAACTAGGACACAAGCATACTATTGTTACTTGGCAAAGTCTTAATGTGCTAGACAAGAAATCAAAGAACCACGAAGCCGCACACACACTAACAGAGTTTTTACAAGATGTACGCACAGTAATTGTTGACGAAGTACACCAAGCAAAAGCAGATGTGCTTAAGAACTTGCTTACACAAAACTTTGCACATGTTCCTATTCGTTGGGGACTAACAGGCACTATACCAAAAGAACAGTTTGAATTCCAAGGCATCAAGGCAGGACTAGGCGAAGTAATTAATCATATTTCTGCACACGACTTACAGCAGAAAGGTGTACTAGCAAACTGTCATGTTAATATTGTACAGACGGATGATGTACAAGAGTTTAGCAACTATCAAGAAGAACTAAAATATTTGGTTACAAGTGAACATCGTATTGATTGGATAGGTAAACTCGTAGACAAAATTAAAGACTCCGGCAATACATTGATTCTAGTTGATCGTATTTCAGCAGGTAAAATGTTAGAAGAAAGATTAGAAAACTCTGTGTTTGTATCCGGAGAAACAAAGGGTACTGATAGAAAGGAACACTATGACTCAATTAAAGATAGCACTAACAAAATTATTATCGCAACGTATGGAGTTGCGGCTGTGGGAATTAATATTCCTCGCATTTTTAATCTCGTCCTTATTGAGCCTGGCAAGTCTTTTGTAAGGGTTATACAAAGTATAGGCCGAGGAATTCGAAAAGCAGAAGACAAGGATTTTGTACAAATTTGGGATATCACAAGCAGATGTAAATTTGCGAAGCGACACCTAACACAACGTAAGAAATATTATAAAGAAGCGAACTATCCTTTTACAATAGAAAAGATAGCAATCGATTAGGAGAACATATGCAAATACTTACATTAGAAAATAAACACTTTGATTTACAAACATTACCTAAAGAAATTACAACCGACTTACGATACAGTGTATTAGATAATTCAGATCCAAAAGATCCTGATTACTTTTTTGTACCTTTAATTTATTTAGAAAGTTTCTCCTCGCCTGCTGTTGTTTTACAGATAGGTAATAAACAGGTACAGATGCCATTAGAATGGAGTATGATAATAGGCAGTGAAGACGCTGGCGATTTAGAAGTTTTACCATTAACAAGTTTAAATGATAGAGGATTTGATGCATTTACATTTAATCCATTAACAAGCAGTAGGCCGGAGTTTTTGCCAGTTGATGTAATTAATGTATATCAGGATGTTAAATTTTATTTTCCTAAACTGAAAAATGGACAACTGCTTACTACTCCAATTGATAAAGGATCAAATCCAAGATGTGCGTTTTTTGTAAAGGAAATTTCACGACAAAGTGAAGTATTAGATTATAGCCTTGTATGGTAAGGAGAAAGGAATGACAATGAAAGCAGGAAAAATATGGGGACAAACAGAACTAATACATGCTAACGGTGTATTGGAATTTCATCGTATTGAATTTAAGAAAGGGTTCAAATGTTCAGAACATGAACACAAGTACAAGTGGAATGGCTTTTTTGTAGAGTCAGGAAAAATGATTGTGCGTGTTTGGCAAGACGACCAAGAAGGTTTAGTTGATGAAACAATTTTAGGTCCTGGAGAATTCACACAAGTAAAGCCTGGAAAGATTCATCAGTTTGAAGGCGTTGAAGACGGTGTAGCATTTGAACTATACTGGGCAGAGTTTAATCATGATGATATTGTGAGACGTACAGTAGGCACAAAGGTTAAGTAATGTTAAATTTTAAAACCAATAAGGATTTAGAGATTACATTTTGGAGTGTAGTTGATGGACTTGAGAAAATAGTTCCTATTAAACGTGCTACTGAATACTTGCCTAGTTGGTTTAAGAACATGCCACAGTTTAGCGGTGTAGGTGATCCACGTATAGAAGATCAAGGAACATTTAGAAGATGTCCTGCTATAGTTGATATGTTTTCAAATGCATTTGTAGTACCTTTATGGTGTGATTTAGAATTAGAAATTACAGAACAAGGATTTAGATTCAAGGCAAGTAATCCTGAATTTGTGTTTGAAGGACATCATAAAGCACAGTTTTTAGATCATGTAAAAACAGATTATACATTTATTCTGAAAGCAGTTTGTCCTTGGAAAGTAAAAACACCGCCGGGATATAATGTGTTACAGTTACCAATGTTCTATCATTATGATCAACCATTTGACGTATTGCCAGGTGCGATATACAGTGATATACATCATGCAATGAATCAACAAATGGCCATCAAAGGATATGGACGTTTTAGTATAGCAAAAGGTACACCGTTAGCAATGTACATGCCTGTAAAAAGAGATAACTTTAAATTAAACGTAAGTGAAAATACTGATGAACTTAAACAGGTATATAAGTTAAATGAACTTAATATAAAAAGTAAGTTTACTAATGCTTACAGAGATATGAAAAAGCGTTATCTAAAGGAATAATGGTTAAGATATACGAATCACCTGACGGAGGAAAGACTGTGTTTGAAAGAGACACAGAAACAGGCGATCGAGTCTGTATCGAAAAAGAACAACACCCCGACTGGCATATTGATCCTTACGATTTTGATTTAATAATGGAAATGGCAAATGATGGAAATAAAACCTTGCAAAATTTATTAAAAGAAGTTAAACTAATATTTAATTTAAGTTATACAGAGGAATAGCATGGCAGAAAAGAAAAAGTTTTTAGATCTAAAAGCAATGTTAAGTGCTGTGGATCGTCGTGATAAAGAATGGTATAATAAATTAAGCGACGACGATAAAAAGTTATTTGCACCTTTTATCGCTATGCGTTATGTAAGCAACGTAAAAGGAGATAAGTTCTTTCAAGAACATTATTTAGAAATGTGTAATGAGTTTGTTAATAGACATCATTGGTCTTTATCAAAAAATCACAAAGGCTTACTATGGAAACTTATGGCAATGTGCGGTGCTTATGAAAATTTTTTCCATCAGTATCTTGCGGCACCTAAAAAGCAAACAAAGAATAAATTTACACAAACGCTATTAGACAAAAATCCAAATATGAAGTTTGAAGATGCAGAATTATTATCAAGTATTATGTCAAAGAAAGAACAAAGCGAATATATTAAAGACCATGATCCAAACTCTTGAACAACCACATAACTGTGTACACTGCGGTAAAGCGTTTCAAAAAGAGAAAACTCTTATGGCTCATATGTGTGAACCTAAACGTAGATACTTGCAGAAAGATGAGAAGCGTGTACAAGTTGGATTCCTTGCGTTTAATAAGTTTTATACACTAGTACAACGCTCAAAAGAAAAAACATATGCAGAGTTTTGTAAGAGCAGTTACTACAATGCTTTTGTAAAGTTTGGCAGTTTTGTTTCAAACATCAATCCAATATATCCTGAAAAGTTTATTGACTTTGTGATCAAGTCAAATGTTAAACTAGATCACTGGTGTCGTGACGAACTATACGACACATATCTATTTGAAATGCTTAAAGTTGAACCAACTGAAGCCGCACTAGAACGTAGTGTTAAAACTATGTTAGAGTGGGCAGAAAAACAAGAAGCACAATACAACGATTACTTCAGATACTGTAATCTTAATAGAGCAGTAAATGATATTAGAAACGGACTAATTAGTCCTTGGTTATTACTGAATTCTAAAACAGGAAAAACAATGTTAAGTAACTTTAATGATGAACAACTAGCAATTATTGAACCTGTATTAGATATACCTTACTGGAATAGGCAATTCAAAGCCAAGCCAGCAGACGTTGAACTAACAAAAGAAATAATCAAGGAGGCACACATTGACTGATACAGACAGATATACAATCGTAAGCAATATGCGTAATGGTGAACCAATTGATCGTATATATGGCGGCGGAGCATTGCGTTTAAGACTTATCCAAAAAGATGGTACAGAATATACTGGTAACATTACCAAAAAGTCTATTATAGTAGACGGCGTAAATGGTAAATTTAAATCGTACATTTATATAACAGATGATAAAAGAACATTTGACAGAAGCGGACTTCCAGTATATAATATAGATACAGTTGAACTAGAAGAGGAACAAGAAGATGCTACACAAGATTAGTGATTTTTGTAAAAAGATAGATTCAATTAAATCTATGTCAGATAAACTTATGGAAGTAAAATACAACCAACCAAAAAGTACTGCGAGAGATGCTGAAGTACAAAGTTTGATTGATGCTATACAAGCAGACTGCTATGTTATTTCGCAAGACAAACAGGACTACACAAAGGAAGATAATGCCTAGGCAAAAGAAGTACTCTGACGTATCGCAGTATGACCCAAAGATACACACAAAAACCAAAGGTGGATTAGGATTCGGTATGAAGAAAAACGCAAAAGATAAGAAGTACGACAGTAGTGGACTACAACTAATTGATGTGTTCCGTTGGGAAGTTCCAGAACATCTCAAAGAAGCATACGAAGAAATGAAGAAAGAGAATGCCTGATATTGATTTAGACTTTTTTGATCGTGATAGTGTGTTAGAAAAATTCAAACACATTAAAGCCTCACGTAAAGAAAAAGGTGAAATTAAAAAACACAACACAGGTGTATACTTTCATGATGCTCCACAAGATCCTTTTACAGAACGTTGCACATTAGATCACAAGGTAGCAGACGATCGTGGTTACTTTAAGATAGATATGTTAAATGTTCACATATATGAAAAGGTAAAAAGCGAAGAACACTTAAATACACTTTTACAAAAGGAACCATTGTGGGAATTACTTACAGAGCCAGATTTCAGCAACAACTTATTTCACGTCGCAGAACACAGCGACATTCTAAAAGAAATGAAACCCAAGAGTATCGAACAACTAGCGGCAGTACTCGCAATTATCAGACCCGCGAAGAGGAGTTTGCTTGGACAACCGTGGGACACGGTGATGAGTCAAGTTTGGACGAAACCAACTGACGGCAGTTATTATTTTAAAAAGGCACACGCAGTTGCTTATGCACATGCGATTGTGGTACATATGAATTTAATTTGTGAGGAATTTTATGAGCAATGAAGAACAGTTTATTTTTAATGCTGACGGATCTGATGAACAAGAAATTGCACAAGTCAGTTCTTTAATGGAGAATGAAGCCGCACTACGCAAGGCACGAGAAAAATTTAAAGAAGATCAATCCCGTCCTAGTAAATCTGAATGTGTAGAATGTGGTGAAGAAATATCTGAAGCAAGACAAAAAGCAGTACCGGGTGTACAACTTTGTTTTGAATGTGCAAAACTAAATGAGAAGCCTTGGTAATGAACTACGAAATGCATAATCCTAGACCACCAAAAAAATCTAAATTAGGCAGTTGGCCATTTTGGAGTTCACCTCCTCAACTTGCATTTGATTACATAATAAAAATTGTTATGTTTTTGATCTTGTTGCCAATGTTTTTTGGTGTAGCATTTACACCTGCAGGATTATTTTTGAATTATCTACTTATTGATTTTATAATATATCTACAGTATAAAAAAGTTACTTGAGTTTACGAACTAACTGTATACTTTTTCTTTTAATGCGTTTTTCGGCAATGTCGTTTAATCTTACGCAAGGACCAAAAACAACTTCAACATCCTTGGTGTTAAATGTTTTAATTAGATGTTTAAAATCTGACATATCTTTTTTCATAAAGATATTAATTGGAATTTTACGATTAGATTCCCACCACCAACTATCGCCACACTCTAGTAATTTGTACTTTTCGTCATCTGATTTGCAAATGCTGTAATCGTACATAGATGTAACATTATTATCTTGATTAATGATGATTCCTACATATTCAACTAATCCGTGCTTAATGCAACTTAAAAACGGAAATTTTTCTTTCAAATCTTCTTCTAGTGTTGTCATAGTTTCTCAATAAATAGTGTTATAGGATGAACTCAATATGCTCAAGTTGCCCATATATATTTATGAAACCGGTTATACCTTGTTCAGTGATTTGGACGAGGCCGTAAGACAAGGATATACGCCAATGTACACAAAAGACATACAGATTGTGAAAAGTGTTACGAACACAATTAAATTCACAGTTAAAAATCAGGATCAAAAGCCAATTGACATAAGTGGAGAAACACTTACTTTTGTGCTTGTAAACAAGGAAACAGGTGCTGTACACATAGAAAAACCGTGTACAACAACTGATGACGGTAGCACAGTTGCTACACGAGGAACTGCAACAATAACACTTACAGAAAGCGATACAGCAAGTCTAGTAAGCAAGTTTTACAAATTTAGCGTGTATAGAACAATAAACGGCACTGGAAAATATCCTGCATATGCAAATACCTATTTTGGCGTACAAGGTACTTGTGAAGTTGTAGATCAAGTTTATCCAGCATTTACTGATTCAACAACATTGCCAAATACCGATTTCACTAGACCACTTACAAGTGACTTTTATAGACCAAGCGGCCAAATTACAGAGTATGTAAGTAGTATATATGATGCACAACCTGAATATAAACGCAATGGTGCAGTGCATACTTTCCAATATTACTCTAGCAGTTATATTGGTGATATTACAATACAAGGCACTTTGGATAGCCAAGTTACTGCCGACACAAGTTGGGTAGACTTAACTACTATTAGTCTAACTAGCAGTGACAGTGTTGGGTACACAAATGTAACAGGTGTGTACAATTACTTCAAACTGAAGCATTTACCTAACAATTCGAACACCGGAACTCTTGACAAAGTACTAGTTAGATCATAAAATACTAGTATGAATTCGATACAATCAACTATCACGACTGCCTTGCCTTCAAAAAGAAAGCAAACTCCTAGTGGGTGGATTTCGTTTGATGGTCCTTGCTGTGTTCATAATGGCGAAGGAGCAGACAAGCGTAAGCGTGGTGGCATGATGTTTAACGCAGATGGTACAGTGAGTTATCATTGTTTCAACTGTGGTTATACTGCATCATTTGTTCCTGGTAGAAACTTATCCTACAAGATGAGAAAACTGCTAGGTTGGTTTGGGATGCCAGATTCAGAAATTACTAAACTTGCTTTAGAGGCACTGCGAATTAAGGAGGAGACCGTCGTAGATGGTAACGAATCCTATATACAGTTGCCTGTTTTTGAAAAAAGAGAACTGCCAGTTGGTGCTAGATCCTTTGAGGAGTTGCATGATTGGAAGGCACTCGAACCAAGTGGATTGGATCCGGAATTCATCAGAGCCGTCGAATATGTAGTTTATGATCGTGGCCTTGATCTTGAGGACTATGACTTTATGTGGACTCCAGAAGGTTCATATAAAACAAGGCTGATAGTTCCTTTTTATTATCAAGGGGACATAGTCGGATACACTGCTCGTAAACTCGGCGACGGCTCACCTAAATACATTACAGACAGTCAACCAGGATATGTTTTTAATTTAGATGGACAAGGCTGGGATAGAAAGTTTGTTATTGTAGTAGAAGGTCCATTTGATGCTATTAGTGTAAGTGGTGTAGCAGTACTACGTAACGAAGTAAATGAACAACAAGCAATGCTTATAAACGCACTACAACGTGAAGTAGTAGTTGTTCCAGACAGAGATCAAAGTGGACTACAGTTGGTGAATGATGCGGTTAAATATGGATGGAGTGTTAGTTTCCCAGAATGGCCAGACGCTGACGTAAAAGATGTCGCAGATGCAGTGAAACGATACGGAAAAATTTACACACTACAAAAGATCGTAAATGCTAAAACAACAGGACTTAAAATTCAACTATTGGCAAAAACATACTTTGCTGATTAAACAAAAAGGCAGTATAATATAAGAATGCAAGACTTTAATCAAGACATACAAAAATTATTTTTAGAGATGTTCCTATCAGATGCTGAAGCATTTGTAAGATGCCAAGGAATATTTGAAAGCGAAAACTTTGATCAAAAACTGCGTGAGAGTGCAGAGTTTATTAAGAAGTATGTTGACGAATACAAGGTCATGCCCGAACTTGAAATTGTTAACAGTGCTTGTCAAACAAATCTAAAAGATGCAAGCAGTGTAGGACAAGAACACACTGATTGGTTACTAGATACATTTGAAAAGTTTAGCAGACACAAAGCACTAGAACGTGCAATTCTAAAAGGTGCAGACTTGCTTGAAAAAGGTGAGTATGGTCCAATTGAAGGCATGGTTAAAGAAGCAATTCAAATTGGTCTTGCAAAAGACATGGGCACTGATTACTTTGCAGATCCAAGAGCAAGACTAGAAGGACTAAAAGACAACAACGGACAAGTAAGCACAGGTTGGCCAAGCATTGACAAGAAACTGTTTGGTGGATTCAACAGAGGTGAACTTAACATTTGGGCAGGTGGTTCAGGTGCAGGTAAGAGTTTGTTTTTGCAGAACATGGCAGTAAACTTTGCAACTGAAGGCATGAATGTACTGTATATCAGTTTAGAACTTTCAGAAGCACTTACAGCAATGCGTATTGACAGTATGCTTACAGGTATTGCTACACGTGATGTGTTTAAGAATCTTGATGATGTAGAAATGAAAGTCAAGATGATGGGCAAGAAAAGCGGACGCATACAGATCAAGTATATGCCAAGTGGTAAGAACGCAAACGACTTGCGTAGTTACGTTAAGGAATGGTCAATTAAAAACAAGTGCAAGCCAGATGTATTGTTGATTGACTATTTGGATTTGATGATGCCGTTGAGTGTTAAAGTATCGCCAAGTGATTTGTTTGTTAAGGACAAGTACGTATCAGAAGAACTGCGTAACCTAGCAATGGAACTAGGTTGTGTATTTGTTACAGCATCGCAGTTGAACAGAGCGGCAGTAGAAGAAATTGAATTTGATCATTCGCACATCAGTGGTGGCTTGAGTAAGATTCAAACAGCAGATAATGTTATTGGTATCTTTACAAGTAGAGCAATGAAAGAGCGTGGACGCTATCAAATACAGTTTATGAAAACACGTTCAAGTAGCGGTGTAGGACAAAAAGTAGATCTAGAGTTTGATGTGGACAGTTTGCGTATTAGAGATCTTGCAGAAGACGAACAACAATCATATCAAAGCCAATCAAGTACTATTGTAAGCAATCTTAAAAAGACCAGCACAGTAACAGAATCACATCACGATGCAGGAGAAGAAACTGCACTACGTGAGCCAGGCGATGGTGATACAATAGGTAAGATAAGTGGTAAAGCACAAAGTAGTAAACTACGTGACATGTTGAAGAATTTAAACACAGAAGACTAGAACTCGCTAAATACTACTGTAACGAGGGTAGTACATGAAATGGTTTGTTCTAGTGCTTATGATGGGCACTTTTTCCGATGGTAGTAGAGATACATTCTTATATCTTGAACCTGAATTTGATACTGTGGAACAATGTCAAGAATATGTGTATCGTCAAGCACCTGAAATCAAAAAACACATGATGATAGAATATCAAGGCAAAGGCATTGACACTGTGTTTTGTGTTCGTGAAAATAAACTCAAAGACATACTACAGCCCCCAGGCACAAAGATATAACTAATAGTATGATAAAGTTTTTAAAACAGTTATTAAGCAGTTTTCGAATAATGGAAACAGAATATAACGAACTATGCAAACGTAATCCAGAACTGGTCAAACACCAGCATGGATATCCTTATTTTTAAATCAGTTTAAATCTCTAAAAGAATGTGTCCACACTTTGTTTGACACTTTCAAGCACACTGTCCTTCCAAAGTGATTGTACCGGTTTTTCCAATATATCAAGAGGTACCGGCATTGTGAGCCATTTGTGCTGTGGTGTCCAAGGATGTGTTCCACTTTGCTCACCTTCAAGTTGACCCGGTGTCCAACTGCTGGTTCCAAGACACAGTCTCCATCTGTGGGGACCGCGATCCTGCACAATATCATCAAGCAGGCTTATGCTTGAAGTTACCCAGATGTTTTTGTTTATTTGAATGCTGTTGTCCTGTATCACATCACCTGTGTGTATGATATGCACATTGTTGTTATGCACAGGTCCGCCAACGTAGGCTTCTGTGCGTAGATTGGTTTTGAGATCAAATGCTTCGCAGACCTGTTGTACATCTGCTACCATGCTGGGTTTGTTGATTACCAATCCCCAAGCACCCTGTTGATCCGTGTGCTGGACCATAAGCACAACACTTTGACTGAAGAAACTGCTCTGTGCGTTGGGTTGGGCAATCAGTAGTTTGCCACATAAACTGCTGTCCAGTTTCAACACTGTTACCTCAATTTTTTAAGTTGCTGTGTGGTTGTTTTAATACGTCCGTCAGGTGCTCTTTTTAGATTTCTTGCTGATGTTTTAATTAATTCTGCTTCATCGACAGTGACCTTTTGTCCAGTGTGTGCACCTGGTTTGATCATGCCCTTTTTGTCTACGTCTTTTGCCATTTCAGTCTCCTAGTTGTGTGCAGTATATTTCAACTGCACACGTATTTACCGTATTGCACTACCAGTTGTTGGTAGATTTAGTGCTTTTGTGTGCTAGGACCTTGTCCTTGTTAGCACCATTCTTTACTACATATCCTGAAGTGCCGTTATCATTGATGCCGACTTCTGCTCTGTTCTTAAGCAGTATATCTTCTTTCTTTTTGCGTAGTTGTTGCTCACTGTAATTACGGAGCATAAATGAGTGTCTATCCATGTCACCCTCCTTTTTAAAGTTAGGTGCGTTCCTTCGGCTAGTGCCTACTTCCATACACAGTGTACGAACGATATACATATTTAGCATATGTGGTATGTGGAAATCAAGTGGCCGTTTTGCCAAAACGCGAAGCGTCAGCGCCAAAATTTTTTACGCGAAGCGTTAGCGGTAGATTACACTAGAGCGTAGCGACAAGCGGTAGCGTTAGCGGCCCAGTGCATGATCCGTTTCCCCACTTATGCAGTGTAGCACATCACAGTACTTTAGGTAGAATGTACGGTGCATGGGATCTTCAGTATCCAACCAAAAGCGTGTTCTGTTTATGTGTGGTTCTATCAGTACGCCCATGTTGCTTAATGCAACCATAAAGCCTTGGGCACGATTAAAGTCTTTTGTGTATATGCAGTAGTGTTCAAGAATGGCAGTATGCTCCTCTAAAAAAATGTGTGCAAAAAAAATTTAGTCAGTTCCTTTTGACCACCCCTGGTTAGTTTTTGGGTGTGTACTATTAGTTAACCTGCCAAAAAGGATACAGTAGCATAAATGGATAAGTGAATGCAGTTACTAGATGACGGGTAGCATACGTGTGTTTCCACGCACATTCTATCCATTCGCATTCATGATCATATTCTTGAAAGTTACCTGCGTTGTATGTGTGTGTCATATAGGCGTATTTATCCGCACAGTGTACACCCGTAACTATAAAGTGTTATTTTGGAAGTTTTTGATTTGAATGTAGCGACGAGCCCGTGTTCTTGTTATGTATGTAGTACGTCTTCCGTATCCTTGCGTAATACTGTGCTTAAATGCGTTCTAGCGTGTAACACGACTCTTTATACTCGCTACAGTATTAGTTAGCGTGTATGACGCTTATACAGCGTTTAAGACACCTTTTTTTGACGTTTTTAGATGGGGATCGTTACTTGTTACAACTGTCAGGAGCAAACACACAACCCAATGCGTGTGCTATACCCGAAAAATTGGGTATGTTTGATTCGGATTCTTGTATACTGTTAGACTCTTGTGTAGTGTCGTTTTGGATGTTTTCGTGTAGTGTAGGGAGGGGTTGATTGCAGGCTGTAAGTAACAGTAGCAGGATTATAGCACTGCATACACTTAATATCCACGCATACTGTTTGAGTAACTGTTTCATAACGGCGAATATTTATAGTTTTAGAGACCTGGTTATATATGCGTAGAAAATTTGCAAATAAAAATTAAAAAGACAGATTTTTTGATGCCAGGTGATTCTACACCACCATGGGTTTAAAAAGCATACCCCTCGCCAAAATTATTTTTGATTTTTTCTTTTTCTCTCGCCAAAAAGAAAGGACTAACATTTCTGCTAGTCCTTCTGCGACCTGCTGTGGTGTCGCGCCACTTACCCTTAAAGGTAAACTGTATTAGTCTGCTCTGCTGTCCATGTAAGCAGTAAAGCCATAGTTCTTAAACACTTGGGCACATGCTTGGGCACCCACTTCCTTAACGTCCATGCTCTGCCCTCTGTGCTCGCTTGGGTTCCAAATTGAATAGGCACCACTGTAGTCTTTGTCAATGCCCGCGGCTTTGAATGCCTTGCCCAA
>Ga0102960_1000148_pt1 | contig 24981 bp, 44 predicted proteins | sample SalPon2_B_H2O_MG_2_FD_84521 | JGI IMG/M metagenome (GOLD analysis project Ga0102960, IMG submission 84521) | Salt pond water microbial communities from South San Francisco under conditions of wetland restoration - Salt Pond MetaG SF2_B_H2O_MG | ecosystem: Environmental > Aquatic > Non-marine...
ACTTTAGCCTCACCATTGTGAACTCGCATCATCCAGTCTGACTTCTTACCAAAGCTAACTCGTGCTGCGTTTACAACTGACAGATCAGATCCCATGTGATCTATGTATGTTACTTCAATCATTTTACTTTTACCTCCAAGCAAACTACTGCTTCACCCTGATGGTTGAGCATAACCTGCGCCTTGTCTAGTGCTGTTGTACACTCTTCCTTCTTTGGAAAGGAATTGATCTGGTAGTATTCAACCCCTTGGCTTGCTGTCATTTGAATCCAGACTAAAACCCAGACCATATTATTTCCTTTCTGTTGTTGGCCCACCCTGTAGGACTCGAACCTACAACCTACTGCTTAGAAGGCAGTTGCTCTATCCAGTTGAGCTAAGGGTGGTGTTGTTAGAAGAGAGGATACCAAACCTCTCCCTTGTCTCTCATTAACTTAGCTTCGTTCAACCATCGTTTCAACAGGTCAGCTTGTTTAAGCTTACCATTCCATTCAAGATCATCTACATCTTTCTGAAGATCTGATATGTATGTCTCCAAGCTGATCAGCTTTTCTTTCTCGTAGTTTAGGTGTCTCATCCTTCATCCTCCCAAGCCAGTGTGTTACATCATCGTGTGGATCATCTATCCATTCTGTCTTTTCCAAAGTCAAGTTGAATTTCCTTCCCTGTTATTTGCTCAACAGCTTCAACAACAGAGTGTGCACCCTTCTCGAACCCTTCATCAAATGCATCTGCTAATTCTTCTTTGTCGTTGTATTTTCTATACAGAAAACCTGCTAGAAAAGATAGGACAACAAGAAGAATGGTAGTAGGTTCAGGTATATAAATATTCAATGGTACATCCTCAAATCTTTTTGTTCCTTCCAAGCTTGGAACTCTGTTGGTGTTAATCCTTTTTCTTCCATGAACTCTTGTAAATCGTAGACTGCCTCCATCAGTTCAGTATTTGTTAGCATTAATTTCTTTAATAATTCTTCTTCGTCTTCTTGATTGATAAGATTTAAAACTCTTTTGTATTCGTCCTCAGTCACCACTTTCTCCTTGTCTTCCAATAGACCCAACACTCTGTGCAGTGACCCTGTCCCAGGACAACATCAATCAACCAAACAATATTAGGTTTGTTGTTTCTTTTCCATTGCCAATTTCTAGCACTGAAAGTTTGATTATTACTACCACCTAACAACACATTAATAAGAACACTAAATGCTGTTACTACTCTAAACCAGTAGGGCTTACCTTCAATCTTCAACTCAACCTCCACGTACTAGTAGTATTACTAATAGTATTATTATTCTTATATAAGATATAATATATTAGTTTATTCTATTAGTAATACTCTTAGTATTAGTTATACACACTCGATTTCATTTCAAGTATGACAGATTGTCACAGGTTTGTTTGCCTGTACAACCACATACAAAATAGGATACATCCTATCATTACTATCCACTCAGCCATGCTATAGCCAATCATTCTGAGGTGTTGAATGTATTTTAAGAATTTTCTTTTTAGATCTTTTAAGACTCTTTGATTTTGTGTGGATATGTATTCGTAGTGGGTTGTTTGGGTTGAACCTAGTTACTTGTGCTAATGGTCTAAATCCAGATGTAGCTGTGTTTTCTTTACATTTACTCATGCTTTAGTTCCTTTCTTTTCCAACTCTACTGTTAAACCAAATGATGTATATACTTGCCAAAGTTTACCTACATCTTGTTGATTGAAGATAGTATGGTAGGCTACTTCCTTACCATACTTATCCTTCACTGTGATGGCTACACCTTTCATTAGTCTAACCGTGATTCTGCCCAGGCATCAAAGCCGTGGGCCTTCAAGACTGTGGCTGCTGCTCGTGCACCTGCTTCCTTACAGTCAATGTTTTGGAAGTAAGACTTACTTGGATTCCACCAAGAGAAACGCTTGCCTGTGTAGTCTAACTCCAGACCCATAGCACGTAGAACCTTACGTTCTTCACGTCCTAGTTTGGTGTTGCCCTTGTGCTTAGGGGCTACGTTTACCCAAGCAAACCCACAGGCGTACTTGTCTTCCCCGTCAAGGTATGTGTCAATGTACTTGGTTGTTGCTACAACTGCTGCAGCCCATGCTTCTTGACGGATCTTTTGTGCTTGTTCAATCATTTCTTTTCCTCCTTGATTGATGATAAGATTTGTATATAGTATTTCTGCCCTACTCATTCAAGACAGACCCAATGTTTTCTGTAGCTTGTAGTGATCCCACAATACTTTCTCTAGCTCGTGTGCTTCCTGCTCTTGCCACCTGTCATGGTAGTCACTCTCTGTGTCCATCACCATACCCTTCAGGTACTGAGACACATGCACCATCTCATGCAGTACAGTGACTGCAAGCTTGGATGTTGATAGTAGTTTGTTTAACCTGATTGTGAACTCGTTGTCATCCTCGTACATCACATCACCACAGTACCCATCCTTCCTGCGTAGTGCTTCGATGTTGAGGTACACGTCATCCTGTTCAGGAAATAATTGATCCTGTGCAAAGGTCATCAGGTCACAGATAAAGTCTTCTCTTTTCTTTGAGAACTTACCTCCAAATGTTACTAGCATTACTTCCATTCCTTTTTTGTTTCCAAACTTTTAGCAAAAGACAAAGACCATAAGGTGTTAGCAATTTCTTTTGCGTATACTTGGTCTGTCCACATAGTCTTTGGTGCAATTGTTTCTGCCATTTCATATCGTCCTAGTGAACGAGCTAAGAAATGTTTTAGTATTCTATGTTGTCTGTCTGTCATTTCCACACGTTTCACTTCTTGTCTCCTTTCATTAATTTTTTTAACAATTCACATAAGGGTTTGAGTTGATGATATAACCAACGCTTACCTCTGAGTCACTTTCCCCACTGTATAGCTCTGCTAGTACGTCAGCAGCCTTCTGTACTTTCTCTATGAACTCAGTACTAACAGTGTCACCAGAGTTAACAGGGATAACTGCGAGAGTGTTGGTCACCTCTTTGTGTATGTACTTCTCTGGATCATCAGGGTTAACTCTTGAATGGTGGTACTTCTCTTTCACGTAGATCACTGCGTCATTGTGATCCCAAACTTTTATCTTGTGTGTTTTATCCTCAAGCATCTTTATACAACTCCATTACTGTTTTTGTTATTCTTTCAATCTTTGCGTAGACTTTATCCCAGTCCAAAAATTCGTAGGTGTGAATTGCACATTCAACAAACCATTCCTCTAGATATTCATCCTCAAAATCATTCCAGTTGTCAGGCAGTTGCTGTGTCAAGAAGTGTCCTGAGATAGCAGCAAATGTTTTTTCAAAGTCAGGTTTCATTACATCATTCCTTTCATGATATGTTTGATTACCTCTACTGTCCAACCATTGCCTAGCATCTTGTAAGGCTTTGTGTCTTCTAGGTCTGACATTGTTACATATCCTTTTGTTAGCATCTTTATCTCCAATCTGAATCATACTCTTCATCAATAGGTGCAATACCTGCTACATGTATGTCGTATTCTTTGAACAGTTGGTCGTATCTAGCAACTGCCCTACGTCTAGACCATGCAATCTCCCAGTGATCTGTTAGATATACTGGCTTGTCTGGGTCTCCCCATGCTTGGCTTGGTTTCCCTGTGTCACTACGTGTAGTGTAGAACACAGCATATAGTGTTTCTGGGTGGTCTCTCATTGTTCTTCCTCTACATATACAGTTTTATGGGCATCATCATTATCACAATGTGGACACCAACCAATAAACTTTTCTTCACTCTCACGATACGTGTTATCACAGCATAGGCAGTGAACCAGTAGGTCTGTTTGTTCCATCATTTCTTTTTGTTCCTCCAGTATGTAGACATACTTACTTTCAAGTATTCTAGTTTAGGGTTTTGAAAGTATATAATCAGGTTAGACAAACAGTTGCTGTCCTCCCCTGCTGTTAATGATATCCGTTCTTTTGGTTCATCAGAATATTTTACTATCACATCGTAGAACATTAATTTAGCCCTTCCTTGCTCACTATATCAATTAAGAATTTGTAGGCATCACTGAACTCACCAAATGATACCTGCCAATCATTACTGGGCTGCAGGTTTAGTACTCTCCACTCGCCTTTGTAGTGGTCTACCTTCAAATTAAATTTCATTACACTGTTTCCTTCTCTGCTAGTTTGACCTGCTCAGAGTATGATGTTTCCCTGTACAGTGTGACCTTGTACTCTGGTGCAGGGTATTTCTCTTGCATCTCTCGTACTATCTGCATGACATCTGCCACCATCTTATCAGATATAATCTTGAAGTAGTGACGATAGCTGTCTTCCATCTTGCCATATCTCATGCGTATCTGTTCACGCTTTGCTATGTTTATTCTGTACTGCATTGTATTAGCTCCCCATTAGTTGGTGAATCAGGTTGAGTATCAAACTCATAACCCATGTGTTCTGTGATCCAGTGCATCGCTGTCATCAGATCATCGTGCTGTTCCTCTGTTGTGGCCTGTGGGTGAATGAGGTGCAGTCCTTCCCACACTGTTTCAAGCCATGTCTTTTCATCATATGCGTGTAGGTCAGTCATCTCCGTAGTCCTTCTCTCCGTATGGCATTTCTTCGTACCCTTCCAAGTAGGATTCCATCAGATACACATCTGATCTGTTAGGTGTTTTCTTACGTCCGTAGTATGCATCCTTTGCACCTCGTTCATACTCAGCTTCCACCTTGTCTTGATATAGTGCATTTACTTTGCTCATTGTTACACCTCCATGTCTAACAGTGTTGAATAGATATTGTTGTAAGTATACTCGGCACCATCAGGTGTCTTTGTCCCTGCAATTGCCTTGGCTAGTGTCTTTGCAGCTTCCTTGGCACCCATCTGCGACACCATAATGTAAGCTGCGCCATAGATTATTTCATCGTTGTTGATCCACAAAGAAACATTCCAGTGATCCCAGTCTTTGTATCCGTTGTAAGTCATCTTATATGTCCTTTCCTATTACATAATTTATCAGCATTGTGACTGTGAATATTGTAACCATTACGATGATAGCTTCACCTTGGTCAAGTATGATGGGTGCTGAAACACAGACACCCATAGCTAACGTATTGATTAACAACAAAAGAATTATTTGTATTTTTTCCATGTCATCCCCCAATCGGTTTATATTCTGTTGTTGTGCAGAATGAAAAGCAAAGCTTCCCAATCTTTACAAATCTAATTCCACCTACTTTTCTTGTGCTGATATTGAACATCTTATTTCACCTCCACTAGGTCTACACATTCTACATGGTAACGGCTGACAACATCACCTGTGTCAAGCTGTCGGTTTGCTTGGTTACCTGCTACATATTCGCACCATGAATCCCACCAGTATTCACTACCTTGTTGTTGTGTCATCTCAACATAAGCTGTGATTTTCTTGTGTCTGGTTTCTGGTTTGACCTTGCCGAGCTTGACTTGGTTTTCATTCATGCCCAATCGTTTTAGATTGTGGCTGTCAATGCATGCCACATTGAACCCCAAGCATTGTGCAGCAAATGCAGCTTTAACCATTCCAAGGTTGGGTACAGCCAAGAACAATTCTATTGCGGCAACACAAGCTTCCACGCTATCCGTTCCCATTGATTGTTTTATGTGGTTGATTTTGCCCCACAAGAATGCGTCATTCTGTCGGGTATAATCTAAACCATCACCTTTTTTGCCCCACATAAAGCGAGATGATGAACCAAGATTGTTGGTGTCTTTAATCTGATTTTTGCATCCAAACAATGCGGATTGTATGGTGGTCAATACAAACAACACCACAGGCAACACAGATTGTTTTTGTTCACAGATTGCAATGATTGCTTCCACGTCACGTTTATACATTTTCTTTCCTTCCTTATTTAATTGTATGTGCAAGTGTAATATTTGCACTTGTGTTCGGATTGCCGTTATCAATGATGAAAGTGTATTCATGCACATTGCAAGCAAGAACACCAAACTTTGCAGCATCATGATATTTCATAAAGCTTGCTTCATCATCCATGTCTACTGGTTCACTTGTTCCGTAATTTTTTAGCATCCACTCACAAAATTCTTGAAATGGTTTTTCATCTTCAAATTCAAAACCACTGGTGTCATCATAGAATAATGCAGTTGCCCAAAAATCAGGCAAATTCAAAACTACTGTTTCCATTGTGTTTCACTCCTTGTTTATTCATAGTGATGCATCGCAAACCCCATGTTTCAAGAACAAGCATAAGTTGGCTTATGTTAGGCCGTTGATGCATCCGAAAAAACAAACAAGCTTTCCCTATCGGCCTGTCGTCATCACGGTTTCCATGCACTTTAGAACGGGCTTTCACGTCCATGCTGTCGTTTTATCGGTGTAACTGCCAACCGTCCGACCTACTCGTTAGAATACTAACTAGCTTTTTGGGATTGATTAATTCCCTCATTTTCTTGCGTGGGTTTGCGACTTGGCACCGATATTCAAACTTAGCTCAATCCGTTAGGCTGGAATGCATCTACTCTATCCGTCACGATATTCTGTGAGTTCAATTTCACGTTACAATACTAAGTTTGTTTTCTCGTTTTAACCTATTTGCTGTTGATGAATATAGATTAGGAAAAAACACCTAGGGTAACAACAAAAAAGAATTGTTTGTTTTCAATGACTTATAATTTTTTTCATATTCGATTAACTGAATGTATCCAAGTGTTCTGCTTTTGTTCTGGCAAAGTGATTCGTTCCTGATTCGTTCTTTTTCTAGGGGTATATATTTATACTGTGTAAATTGACCTATGGGATATACATAAATTCATAAGTTTTACTTATAGCTCGAGATAGTTTAAAGCTAAACGATTTTCATGCAGAAATAGTTTAATGTTAAACAAAATTATACTAAAGTATAGTTTAACGTTAAACAAACTATCCGAAATATAGTTTAATATCGAACTATCTATCCTTATGGGGCGGGGGCCATACTGGGGTATAGCGTACGTATATATGCCCAATGACAGAGAGGGGTATTTTTGGACTGTTAACCACTTTTTGTAACTTATGGTTAACACTTGCACAATAAATAGGCAGAGATATAACTAAGGATTATGAAGATATTCAAGAAAAAGAATAAGTATTATCTTGTAAATCAAGAAGGTGTACTACTTCTAGTGACTACATCTCTGAGGATCTGTCAACATTACAAAGATAAAGGAGGCTTTAAGGTGTGACATCTTGTCACTACGGCTGTATTTCTGTTGTTTTATACTTGAAGCGTGTATAACTAATAGTATATAATACTTATAGTAATACTTTTAGTACTTATACTTTTACTTATTTATACTTATATATTTATTCTTATACTAGAATAACTATTAGTATTACTATTAGTACCCTATTCTTTGTTTTGTTGTCCTATTTTCTTTAGAAAATTGAAGAACTTATGTTGACTTCTAGGGTGCTTTACGTACAACTACACAACATTAGAGTTGATATGAGCAACAAAAGAATAAAGTATTATGAGTCTGACTCAGTACTTGAAGAATTTTACAAAGCTTTAGCAGACAAGAACGAGAAAAAAATACGTAGAGTACACATTCCTCGTTCTGATGTGTTCTACATACGTAGGGCTTACTATGAGTCTACAGGCCACTGGGTATCTCTAGACAGAATGGAAAGAGCTATGTACCTCGAAGGTCATCTTCGCAGACAAGATGTTTTTGAACCAGATAGAAAAAGAGATTGGGAATAATGGTAGTGGACTTTGATATTGATGGTGATGGTAAAATCACAGCAGAAGAAGTAGCTATGAAAGAACGTATGCTTGAAATAGAGCTACGTGAAGAAAAAGCAGAGTCCCAGAAGTTTATGGCTTGGGTAGCTATGGGTATGATGATCATCTTTACTATCTTTCTGTTTACTCCCATGATGTCAGATTCAAGAGTAGCAGCATTAGCTGACCTACTAGGTTTATTTTACATAGCTCAGACTGGTGTTGTTGCTGCTTACATGGGTGCTACAGCTTACATGGCAGGTAAACCAATGGGCAACAAAGTAGCAATGTCAAAGGATATGAGATAAGATGGCTTTCAGACTTTCACAGAGATCACTAGACAAACTAAAAGGTGTGCACCCCGATATGGTGTCTACAGTCAAAAGAGCCATCGAACTGACTGATGTAGACTTCGGTGTGACGTATGGTGTCAGAACCTTAGGTGCTCAGAAGGAACTAGTAGCCTCTGGCAGATCTCAAACTATGAAGTCTAAGCATTTGATCCAAGGTGACGGATACTGTCATGCCGTAGACCTCGTAGCCTATTTTGGTTCTAATGTTTCATGGGAATTGAATGTCTACGATAATATTTGTGATGCAATGGCTGAAGCAGCTAGGGAAGTTGGTTGTGCTATCAAGTGGGGAGCAGCCTGGTCAGAGGGAGATATCAGAACCTATCCAGGAACAGCAGAAGATGCTATGAATGCATACATTGATCTAAGACGTTCTCAGGGACGTAGACCCTTTATTGATGCACCACACTTCGAATTGATGAGCTGATGGACCAGAAAGCCATTATATCTGTACTATTTGCAGCAGTTATGGGTCTTATTGGTTGGAACATTAAAACAACTAATGACCTACAGTTAGCTGTACAGAGACTAGAGATAATCTTATTAAATGATGCAATGATAAAATGAGGTGGGTGGTCTTAGCTCTTTTTTTATCTGGTTGTGGTTTGAATCCCCTGTCCCTGTTAGGCGGCTCAGACGGGCCTACAGTCAACAGTAATGCCCAGATAGGTAAAGAAAATAGACAGGCTGCAGTAGCCTTCGAAGAAGAGATTACAGCAGGTAGAGATGTCATTCAAACAACAAAAGAAGTCGAGACAGGTTCTGTGGAAAACTTAGATATTATTAATACTAATATCCCACCTTGGATTATTTTGTTGTTGATCCTTGGATGGTTGTTGCCTACTCCTACAGAAATGGCTAGGGGTTTCACGAATTTTGTTTTAAAGTTATTTGGGCGTAAAGATAATCCTAAGTACGACAGGTATAGATCAAAGTAGTAAGGGTAAGATAGTGAACGTCCCACGTTCCCCTTACAAATTAATCAGAGGTTAAGATGGCAGTACCTGAACGAGTTAAAGCAATAATGAAAAAGGAGGGTCTCTCTGGTGTTAACAAACCTAAAAGAACGCCTAAGCACCCAACTAAGTCCCATGTTGTTATGGCCTCTGAAGGTGGTAAGTACAAGCTTATCCGCTTTGGTCAACAAGGTGTATCTGGTTCTCCCAAGAAGCAGGGTGAGTCTGATTCGTATGCAAAGCGTAGGAAATCGTTTAAAGCTCGTCATTCAAAGAACATTAACAAAGGTAAAATGTCTGCTGCGTATTGGGCAGACAAAGTAAAGTGGTGATACTATGTGGATCGGGATCTTATTAGTTTGCTTTGACCCTATGGCTCTGTCCTGTAAGATCATAGCTAAACCAGAACCCTTCTACAGTGAGCAAGCTTGTTTAGAAGAAGCAGGACAAGTAGCCACTACAATAAGACAAGGCGGTGCCTATGCTACTCCCCACTGCCACAAAGTTGAAGGTGATAGTGCATAATGCCAGTCTACAAAGTAAAAGGTGGTTATCGTTGGGGTAAGACTGGTAAGGTCTACAAAACCAAGGCTGCTGCTGAAAGACAAGGTAAAGCTATCAGAGCCTCTGGCTACTCCAAAGGTGGAGACACAATCAATGCTGCAGGTAACTACACGAAGCCAACTATGAGAAAGAATCTAGTTGCTAAGGTCAAAGCAGGATCTAAAGGTGGTAAACCAGGTCAGTGGTCTGCACGTAAAGCTCAGATGGTAGCCAAGCAATACAAAGCTAAAGGTGGAGGCTACACATCATGAAAGCACCACAGAAGTCTCTTAAAAAATGGACTAAGCAGAAGTGGAGAACTTCTGATGGATCTAAGTCTGAAGGTAAAAAAAGGTATCTACCAGATAAAGCTTGGGACTCTTTGAGTGCCAGTGAGAAAGCTGCTACTAACGCAGCAAAAGCTGAAGGTAATAAAAAAGGCAAACAGTTTGTAGCACAGCCTAAAAAAGTAGCAAAAAAAGTAAAACAATTTAGAGCAGCAGAGGGTGGAATGGCTAAAGGTAAAAAGATGACTTGTCCCAAATGTAAAGGAGCAGGATGTTCTCATTGTGGTGGCAAAGGCTATCACATGGGTATGAGTAAAGGTGGGGATACTGGAAAGAATCCCAACAAAGGAATCGCAGCATTGCGTAGAGTAGCCCCAGGTGCAGTAAAAGCTATGGGGTATAAGCATGGTGGACTTACGAGGTCTACTGGTAAATTAGATACTGGCATTAAAGGGTGTGAATAAAATGGCTTCGTATAAAGACTATAAAACTGTTGCTGCTGCTAAAAAAGCAGGATCAATGTATTTCATGGGTAAAGACGGTAAAAAGAAACTTGCTGTTACTAAAGAAGAGTTAAATGCTTGGAAGAAAAAGAATAAAGGTAAGTATACAGGTTCAGCACTTACTGCTTGGGCTAACGCCAAAGGTAAAGACATTGGCGGTGGATCTAGTGCTCGTGCTTCTTCTCCAAAGCCAAAGCTACGCCCAGGTTCACAATCTGCAGGTGCAGGATATGGTGTGATGACCAAAGCTGAAAAAGATGAAGTTGACGCAGCCAACAAAAGAATTACTAATAAAATGTCAGATGCTGAAATCATTGCAACAGCTAGACGTGTTATTAAAGATTCTGATATTTCTGATGCTAAGAAAGATCGTATTAAAAATCTAATGAAAGAGATGCAAGACGCTAGACCATCTGACAAGAGTGTTCCAGGTCGTGCTCTAGCTATAGCTCTTAAAAATACTTTCACAGGCGAAGGCCCAACAAACCCAACTGCTGTTATCAGACAGAAAAAAGCTGACAAAAAGATTACTAAGGATTCTTCTAAAAATCCTGACAAGTATAAGTCTGGTAATTCTAAAGGCGGTATGGCTAAGAAAAAGTCAGGCTATAAGTCAGGTGGTATGGTTGACATGAGAACAACAGGGTTGTTTAGAAAATGAGATTACAAGGTGATAAAGTCCTTGGTCCTCGTGGAGATGTTCTTGCTCAAAAGATTCGTGGCACTTGGCACACTAAAGAAGCTAAAGTCCTAGAATTTATTAAAGAGCAAGAATCTGCTCCTAAGAAAAAGGCACCCAAGAAAAAAGCTAAAGTAGAAGAAGAGTTGGTAATGGAACGTGCTCGTGATGAGAACGGACACTTTATTGCTGATGATCCTGATACTGAAGTAAATGAGGCTTGGACAACTAAAATAGTTAAAAAAGTAAAAGGTAAAAAGTAAGTGGTAGTTTTAAGTTATAACACAGCAACTGAAAGTGTTGCTGTTACAGCCACTGCAGGTGGGGCAAGTAGTGATGTTTTATACACTTGCCCTAATAACTATGATGCTGTAGTTACCTTTCTTCATATAAGTAATGGGGGTGCATCTACAGATAATGTTTCTATTCAGTGGTATCACAAAGAAGATGACACGTACTATACTATAGTTAATAACAAATCTGTTTCAGGTCAGGATGTATATAATATGATTACATCTGATAGGTTGCACTTACATGCAGGTGACAAGATAACTGTATTTAATGGTGGTGGTAATATAGGTGTCACAATATCTGTAGAGGAACATTACAACCCTAACAGAAAAGCATAACTGACTTGCATTTTTATCAATAGTATAGTATAACTATGTGTGTATAACTAGTCTCTGTAAGCTGCAATGCAGCAATTTATGGAGAAAACAATGAGAAAGTTTTTTGAAAGATTAATCGAAGCACGTCAACGTCAGGCTAATGCACGAATCGCAGAGATGCACTTGTGGAGAATGTCAGACCGTGAACTAAATGATTTAGGTATTGGTCGTGCTGATATCAGAAGAATCGTGAAAGAAGGTAAAGTATAATAAGTCTTTGGGAGGAGGCGAATGGACCCTGTTACAATTATTTCAGGTGCGACAGTCGCCTTCAATGCCCTCAAGAAAGGGTTTGCTGTAGGTAAAGATCTACAAGACATGGGTAGCCAACTAACTAAGTGGGCAGGTCACATGTCTGATCTAGGTCAGGCTGAGAAACAAGTTAAGAACCCACCGTGGTGGAAGTCTTTAAGTGGTTCAGTAGAGGCCGAAAGTTTGGAAGTTTTCGCTGCGAAGCGTAAGGCAGAGCAGATGAGAAAAGAATTGAAGGATTATATATCTTTCACGATGGGACCATCAGCTTGGGATGAGCTAGTAGCAATCGAGGCTAAGATTCGTAAGCAAAAGAAAGAACAAGAGTATCGTAAAGCAGAACTACAAGAAGCAATAATTACTTGGACTGTAACTAGTTTGTTGTTGTTAATAGGGTTTGGTGCTTTTGGATTTATATTATATATGGTGACATAATGGCTAGAAACTTAACAGAGAAACAACAGAAGTTCCTTGATGTCCTCTTTGACGAGGCTAAAGGAGATCCTGTAACAGCTAAGAAACTAGCAGGATATGCTGAAGGTGTTTCTACATCAGGTATTGTTAATGCCTTGACAGATGAGATTGCAGAGCTTACAAAGAAGTTCATAGCACAATCGTCTACTAAAGCTGCGTATACTATGTTCTCTGTTATGGCTGATCCTACTGATCTAGGTGTAAAAGAAAAGATGTTAGCAGCTAAAGACATTCTAGATCGTGCAGGATTTACAAAAACAGATAAAGTAGAAGTAAAAGCTTCAGAGCCTTTGTTTATTCTACCAGCGAAAGAAGATGAGTAAAAGAGCTTCAACAGCACCACACCCGACAAAAGTAGATTGGCAGATACCATTACAAGGAGAGAACGGAGAGTGGTATCCTGTTATTAGAGTAGGAAGACACGTACCATTTGGTTACAAACAGGATGAAGAAGACGAAATGCTTCTTATCCCTATCCCCGAAGAACTAGAACTTTTAGAAAAAGCAAAGAAGTTTCTTCAAGATTACAGTGTTAGACAAGTAGCTCGTTGGTTGTCTGATCAGTCTGGAAGAGAAATCTCACATGTAGGGTTATATAAACGTGTCAGAATGGAAGAAAAAAGGCGTAGAGCGTCCAGCAACTACCGCCAGTATGCCAAAAAGTATAAAGAAGCGGCAAGGAAGAGCCAGAAAATCGAAGAAGAAAGACTTGGTGGAAAGCACACCAGAGTTCTCGCCACAGACGATGAATACATCGAACTCAGAGATGGAGAGTGTTGCCCCTTCTGCGGTCAAACAAAAGGTGATCTTCGAGCCAAACCCAGGGCCACAGACTAGGTTCTTAGCAGCTACAGAACAAGAGGTACTTTATGGTGGAGCAGCAGGTGGTGGTAAGTCGTACAGTCTGGTTGCAGACCCAGTTAGGTACTTTGCGAATGCACATGCACGAATGCTACTTGTTCGGAGGTCTACAGAAGAGCTTAGAGAACTTATTTCTGTAAGTAAGCAGCTTTATCCTCAGGCCATCCCAGGTATCAAGTTTATGGAAAGAGATAAGACTTGGGTTGCCCCTAATGGTGCTACACTCTGGATGTCTTATCTTGACAGAGATGACGATGTTATGAGATACCAAGGTCAAGCCTTTAACTGGATTGGGTTTGACGAACTTACACAGTGGCCTACACCATACGCTTGGAACTACATGAGGTCACGTCTTCGTTCAACAAAAGCCTCAGGCTTACCTTTGTATATGAGAGCTACCTCCAACCCAGGAGGTCCAGGTCACCAATGGGTTAAAAAACATTTTATTGACCCTAGTGTACCAGACAAATCCTTCTGGGCTACAGACGAAAATGGAGAGGTCATTAAATGGCCCAAAGGCCATAGTCGAGAGGGTGAGCCACTATTCAAGAGGAAGTTTATACCAGCCACCCTCTTCGACAACCCTTATCTGTCTGAGGACGGAATGTATGAAGCCAACCTTCTATCTTTGCCTGAACATCAACGAAGACAGTTGCTTGAAGGTGACTGGGACATTAACGAAGGAGCAGCTTTCCCAGAGTTTAGCAGACGCATCCACGTTGTTGACCCATTCGATATACCAAGTAACTGGGTTCGTTTCAGAGCTTGCGATTATGGGTATGGATCTTATACTGGTGTAGTCTGGTTAGCAGTTGTTCCAGGATCTGAACAGCTAGTAGTATACAGGGAGTTATATGTTTCTAAGATAATAGCTACCGACTTGGCTGACATGATCCTGGACATAGAACGAGATGAGAAGGTGAGATATGGAGTTCTTGACTCTTCTCTTTGGCATAATCGTGGTGATACTGGCCCTAGCCTTGCTGAACAAATGATTATTAGAGGGTGTAGATGGAGACCTGCAGACAGATCAAAAGGATCTCGTGTAGCAGGAAAAAACGAACTACACAGAAGATTACAAGTAGATGAGTTTACAGAGGAACCAAGACTTGTCATATTTTCTAATTGCACTAATCTTATATCTCAGCTTCCCTCTATTCCTCTAGATAAAAGAAACCCTGAGGATGTAGACACAAACTCTGAAGACCACCTATATGATGCTCTAAGATACGGAATAATGACACGCCCAAGAAGCAACATATTTGACTTTGATCCTACTTCACAAAGAACAGGATTCCAAGCTTCAGACCCAACATTCGGTTATTAAGGAATACCTATGGAAGAAGATGACATTTATGAATCAGAAGAACTCTACATTGATGACGAAGAGTCATCTTTTGTAGAAGATAAAAAAGATTCAGAGGGTCAAGATGATCCTATTGTAGGCACTGTTGTTACCTTCATTGAAGAAAAGTTTTCCCGTGCTGAGAAAGCTAGATATTCTGATGAGCAACGTTGGATTAAATCATATCAAAACTACAGAGGTATCTACGGACCTGATGTACAATTTACTTCTACAGAAAAGTCTCGTGTCTTTGTTAAAGTAACTAAGACTAAAGTTCTTGCAGCTTATGGTCAGATCGTAGACGTTCTCTTTGGGTCTAACAAGTTTCCTATTTCAGTTAATCCTACTACTCTTCCAGAGGGTGTAGCAGACACTGTAAACTTTGAGACTAACGAACAAAATAGAAAAGCTAACGAACCAGATCTTGGCCCTGAGGATATGAGACTACAGCCAGGTGAGACTATTATTGATTTGCAAGAACGTCTTGGTGGTCTACGTAGAAAACTAGAACCAGTAGCTGAACTAGTAGAAGAAGGCCCAGGTACAACACCAACAGAGATTACTTTCCATCCTGCAATGGTTTCTGCAAAGAAGATGGAAAAGAAAATTCATGACCAACTAGAAGAGTCTAACGCTAAGAAGCAGTTGCGTACTGCAGCATTTGAGTGTTCTCTATTTGGCACAGGCGTTATGAAAGGTCCGTTTGCAGTAGACAAAGAATACCCTAACTGGTCAGAAGACGGTGAGTATTCCCCTACTATTAAAACTGTTCCTCAAACCTCTTCAGTTTCTATCTGGAACTTTTACCCTGACCCAGATGCTAACAACATGGACGAAGCAGAGTACGTTGTAGAACGTCATAAAATGTCTCGTTCTCAAATGAGAAGCTTAAAAAATAGACCTTTCTTCCGTAGTAACGCTATTAATACAGCTATTGAAATGGGTGAATCCTACACAAAAGAGTGGTGGGAACAGGTCATGGAAGATGCAGACCAAGAAACTAAATCAGAAAGATATTCTGTTTTAGAGTTCTGGGGTTACGTTGATACAGACATTTTAGAAGATCATGATGTAGATATTCCAAAAGAGTTGAAAGACCAAGACCAAGTTTCAGTAAACATTTGGATCTGTAATGGTCAAGTTCTACGCCTTGTAATGAATCCGTTTACACCTGCTATACTTCCGTACTATGCCGTACCATACGAAGTAAACCCTTACTCATTCTTTGGGGTAGGTATAGCGGAAAATATGGATGATACACAAAGCCTTATGAATGGGTTTATGCGCATGAGTGTAGATAATGCTGCACTTTCAGGTAACTTGCTCATTGAAGTAGACGAAACAAACTTAGCACCTGGACAAGATCTTTCTATCTACCCAGGTAAAGTCCTAAGAAGAATGGGGGGAGCACCAGGACAGGCCATCTTTGGCACCAAGTTCCCTAACGTATCAAATGAAAATATGCAAATGTTTGACAAGGCTCGTGTTCTGGCTGATGAAAGCACTGGGTTCCCTTCTTTTGCTCACGGTCAAACTGGCGTTCAAGGTGTGGGCCGTACGGCATCTGGTATTAGTATGCTTATGTCTGCTGCCAATGGTTCTATACGCACTGTTGTAAAGAACATCGATGATTACTTGCTAGGCCCACTAGCTAAGTCTTTCTTTCATTTTAATATGCAGTTTGACTACGACTCAGAAATCAAAGGTGACCTAGAAGTTAAAGCTGAAGGTACTGAGTCTTTGATGGCTAACGAAGTACGTAGCCAACGTCTAATGCAATTTCTCGGTGTTGTGCAGAATCCAGTACTTGCACCTTTTGCTAAAATGGACTATATTATCAGAGAGATTGCTAAGTCTATGGATCTTGATCCTGATAAACTTACAAACTCAATGGGTGATGCAGCAATTCAAGCTGAGATCTTAAAGAAATTTCAAGCAGAGAATCCACCTGAGGTTAACCCTAATGCACCACAGCAAGGGGTTCCTCAACCACAAGGACCACAGCAGGGAGCACCTGCAGGAGTCCAAGTACAAGATACCTCAGGTTCTGGTGGCGGTCAAATGGGTACAGGAACAGTACCTCAACCAGGTGAGCAAGGGTTCTCTGCTAACACAGGACAAGGTTAAGTATGAGCCTTAAACTACTCGTAAACAACAAAGACATCTGGGAAGCTTTCCTAGAAGAACTTGATTCCAAAATTGAACGTGTTCATGTTCAGATGGAACAAGCACTAACACCAGAAGACTTCTACAGATTACAAGGACATGCTACTTGTCTTCGTAGATTAAAAAAACTTAGGGATGAAGTGAATGGTTAGAGAGACCTCACCAAGACCAAAGCTAAGGCCAGAAGGTTTTGGCGTATCAGAGCAAACTGAAAGAATGCTTGAACCTGAAGGGGATCCTATTTCCCCTACAGAAGTTATGAAGACTGGTCTTACTGATGACGTTATGGGTAAAGCCCAAGACTATGTTGATAATCCACCACCTGAACCTAAAAAAGATCCGTTAGCTTTTGCTGCTGAAAAAGGTTATGTTAAAGCTATTAAAGGGCCAGAAGAAAAAGAAAAGTATATTAGTAATCTTAATGTGGGTACTGAAGAAGGTAATCAAACAGTAAGAAAAATGTTTGAGAATATCTTAGGTAAGAATCCAGATTGGGATCCTCTTTTAGTAAACTGGTGTGCTACATTTGTAAGTGACGTACTAGATAATCTTGGTGCAGACCCTCTAAAAACAAATGATAGGTATGATAGACTTAGAGCTAGGAAATACGTAAAGTATGGTTCTGCGGTTGAAAGAAAGAATATACAACAAGGTGATATTGTTGTTCTTGATTTCCCTAGAGACTCAGAAGGTAATATAACTTTTGGCCCTGGTGGAAAAAGAGATGGTGTTGGAGACCACGTAACTTTTTATGTAGGCGATAAGAGTTCAGCTAATAAAGATGGTTCAGGTTACATTGGTGTTCTTGGTGGAAACCAAGGGTATAGCAGTGAGATCGGTATTGCTGAGTATCCTGAAGAAAATATTTTAGCTGTTCGTAGAATTACGTATGACGATGTTGACTACGAGTTCACAGAAGCTCTAGCTAAGGATAACCCAAACTTTGAAGCTTTCCTAAAGAAGGAAGGTGAAGGGTTTGACATGAAGTCTTTAGAAGAGAACCCTATGTCTCCTTCTAACAGACCAATGGCAAGCAGACCTCAAGGGTTTGATGAAGGTGGCCTAGCAGAAAATAAAGACCTAGATTTAGCTAGATCATACGGTGTTACTGTTGTTGACCCAGAAGAAACAGATCAGACACTAAAAGCTTTTGGAAAAGCTGCTATAGAAAGTATTCCAGGTATTAGTACAGCAGCTACTATCAGAGACATTAAAGAAGAGCTACAAGAAGAAGACCCTAGTTGGGGTAAGATTGGTTTACTTACTGCAGGTGAAGTAGTTGGTATGGTTCCTGGCCTTGGTGATGCTGCACAGAATATGGTTCGCCAAGGTGTAAAACGTTTTAAAACTAAGAAAGGTTCTACCTACGAAGTTAAAGAAGGGAACACTACTGTTCGTGATAAAGCTGCAAGAAAAGAACATCCAGGTGAGTCTGGTATTCAACCTCAATCTGTAAAAACAATTTACATGCCAAGGTCAGAACTAGAAAAGTTTGCAGGTGTTCATCAAAACCCTGACATGCCTACAGAGTTTGTACCTACAGGACCAGACACTGCTGCATTACGTCTTACAAAAGATTGGGGACCACGTAAAGCAGGTGAGATTTTACAGGGAACAGAGGTTAAGTTTACACTTGAACCAGAAGTAGGTCTAAACCCTGTTGAGATATTAGACTTTAGAAGCCCTAGAGGTATTCACTTTGGTAATGAAATAACTGAGGTGATGGATGATGTTAAAATTTCACCTGCTGCAAGTAGGGAAGAACTTTTAGATGATGCATCAGAAAATGCTCAAGAAGTTTTAGGTATTACTGAAAAACAAAAAGAAGACTGGCGAAACAGTAAACCTAAAAAGAAACAAGTAAGAACACCTCAATTACAAAAAGGTCTTGAAGCTTATTTGGAAAACGAGATTACTTATCAAGAGTATTTAGAGTTAGCAGATAATTTTAGACCTATTGTCCCTATCAAAGAAGCCCCTGAGCTTCCTACTACAATGGACATTGTATCTTCGTTGACACCTAATCAGGTTAAAAAAGGTGTTATAGGTGTAACTAAAAACATAGAAGATGGTACAAGGGTTGCGTCAAGACTAGATATTAATGCTTACGAAAACTTTGATACTTGGGTTGTATCTTTTCACGATGGTTTAAATGATTCGTTATCAGGAGCTTCTGTAGGATACGGTCAAGTAGCTGTGTTGAACAACGTAAGTTTTAAAACAAACCCTAAGGGTGCTGCCAACATTGCTAAGGGTAAAGGTAAAGCAACTATCGCTAGAATCTTTGGTGACTACGAGAATGCTGATCCAGAAGCTGTACATCAGATGGCTAAAGAAATATTAGCTGACCCTGAAAGTGAGTGGGTACAAGTTGGTATGAACCCGTTCAGACACTCTTTCTTCTATGATAAAGCAGACGGTATGCCAGTAACAGAGGCAAGTCAAATTATTCAGGTTGGACCTCTTGTCTTAGCAAAGAACGTTAAGAAGGTTTCTAGGGATGACCCAGAATTTAGTTTTTTACTAAACAAAAACGATCCAGAAAGTATTAAAAACTACAACCAAGGTGGTGCAGTTATGAACGAACAAATGGAAATGGCATTCATGGCTGAAGGTGGCCTAAGAGATGATGGATTAAGTGTAGATCCAGTATCAGGTAACGATATACCTAATGGCTCAATGGCTGAAGAAGTAAGAGATGACATTCCTGCACAATTATCTGAAGGTGAGTATGTAGTTCCTGCTGACGTTGTTCGATTCTACGGTGTAAAATTCTTTGAAGATCTACGAGAAGAAGCTAAACGTGGCCTAGCAGAAATGGAATCAAATGGTCGTATTGGCGGTGAGCCTGTTCCTGCAGGTGGACCACAAGTAAATGAAGCACCTGTAACAGAACAAGAGATGGCTGCACTTAGAGAACTTGCTTTAGAAATGAATGTAGGTGGTATGGTTCCTAGTACAAATCCTAACATGCAACCACCACCACAAGCTGTAGGAAATGCTGCACCACAACAACCACAAATGATGAATAAAGGCGGTACTGTTCTTGGCTTCCAAAGTGCAGGAGATACAGGAACCACATCTGATGCGCTGTCTGCTGTTCAATCAGAACCACTCACTGGCGGTGGCTTAGGTTTTTCACTCTTTGGTCCTTACACAAACGATGGTAGTTTACCTACTGGATTTGGTGATGACACAAAAACTACTCCTTTTGAAGAAGGACAGATTGTAGAACTTTACAAAGATGGCAAAGTATTGTCCTTTGTTATGATGAGAGACTATCAAGACTACCTTGATAAGATAGCAGAAGGTTGGTTGACCAAAGAACAAAAAGACGCTAAACTTGCAGAAGAAGGTCCGTCTATTGCTGGCCCTGATACTACTACTACAACAACAGACGATACCACTGCAAGCACAACAGATAGCTCTGACGATAGAACAGACTACAGAAAATTTACTACTGAGTCTAAACCAACGCTTACTAAGAACGTTGCTGATATGACAGATGACGAACTTAAAGTTGCTCTGGAGGGTATGAATATTGTTGGTCGAACAGGTTCAACTCTAGCCTATACAATGGGTCTTCCAGTAGGTGCTCTTGTTGGTTCCCAACTAGCTTCTAATTATAATAACATGTTAGAAGTTGCTAGAGACAGAAACCTTATCTCTGAAAAAGAGTATGGAGATAAACGTAAAGGAAGTATCTTTGGCGGTGAAAAGAGCCTCTTTGATAATCTAATTGATAGATCAAATAAAAACAAAGAACTAGGAACTAGCAATAAAAAAGGTATAGACTTTGGAGATACTTGGTTAGGTGACTTACTAGGCTTTGATGGTAAAGCAGGTGTTCAAGGACCAAGTCTATCAGAGTCATTTGGTGGAGCACGTAGAGATCAAACTGCACTTACACCTTCAAGCACTTACGCTGCCCCTACTACAGGTGCTACTGCACCAGGTGATATGGGTGATGGTCTAAGAGGATCAGGATCTACGTCTTCTGCTCCTAAGACACAAGCAGAAAAGACTGCAGCAGCTAACACAGCAGTATCAAACCTACAAGCAGCTCAACAAAGGGCAGAGTCTGCGTCAGGATCTGATGATATTAGGGAGCAGTACGAAGCAAACATGGCAAGAGCAGAAGCAAGTAGAGAAGCTACTAGGGCTATTCAAGAAGCTTCAGGTTGGTCTGGTGGATTCTTCGGTAGTGCTTCAAACCCTAACTGGAGAGATGCGGCTGCTTCAGGTGGTCTAATGTCCAACAAGAAAAATAAGAAAAAGAAATAACTACTACTAGTAACGATAAGGCTACCCAGCAATAGTGCTGGCCCCAACATAAGGAAAACAAAATGAATGTAGCAGTAAAAGCAACCCCTAAGAACGCAGGTTTTGTAGATCGTGGTTTTAACCATGCAGAACGTAAGCGTAAAATGGAAGAAGAAGAAAGAGAAATTGCTAGACTAGAGGCAGAAGCTCGTGGTGAAGAGTATGTTGAAGAAAGTGAACCCAGTGGCGAAAGTACTGAGGACACCCAGGTACAAACCTCAAGTGATACCCAACAAGAAGAACAAGCATCCCAGGAAGGGGAAACACAGGAAGACGATGACACAGCAGGATTAAGTGCTGAAGAGAAGTCTTTCAAGAAACGCTACGGTGACTTACGTAGACATATGCAAGAAAAAGAGAAAGAGTGGAATAACAGACTTGAATCTCTTGAGAAGCGTAAAGCAAAAGATAGTATTGTTCCTCCTAAGTCTAGTGAAGACATTGAAGAGTGGGCAAAGAAATACCCAGACGTTGCAGGTATTGTTGAAAAGATTGCTTCAGAAAAAGCAAAAGAAATGTTCAGTAAAGCAGAAGAACGTCTGAAAGAATTAGATGAAGCTCATAATGAAGCTCTACGAATGAAAGCAGAGAATGTTATTCGTAAGTCTCATGATGACTTTGATGAATTAAGACAGTCAGAAGACTTTCATAACTGGGCAGAAGAACAACCTAAATGGGTTAAAGATGCTCTATATGAAAACATGGATGACCCTGCATCCGTAATTCGTGTGATTGATCTTTATAAAGTTGATAACGATTTGACTCCTGCAGCAAGAAGAAACACTAAGAAAGCTGCAGCGTCTACCGTTTCAAAAGGAACTCGTACCTCTATAGATGCTAAAGGTGTGTCAGGCCAAATCAAAGAGTCTGACGTAGCTAAAATGTCAGCTAAAGAGTTTGAGTCACGTCAAGATGATATTTCAGAAGCAATGAGATCTGGAAAGTTTATCTATGACATTTCTGGTGCTGCCAGATAAAGTGTTGACACTTTAAAAGTGTTACATATAACTACGTGTATCTAAGTAAAGCCTCCTTTGTGGACTACCTTTACTGATACTTTTTCACAAAAAGTCTAAACTACAAAGAACTACCTGTTCAAGTATAGGCCCAGTAGGTATTCGGTTGCGCAACTGAGTACCTTTCTGCACCCTAGAAAACGATCAGCCTCTTTCAGGTGTTTAGCTTTCTTTTTAAAGCCAAATATCATGGAGGATTTAACTATGGCTTTTGCATCCGCTTCAGGTTATACCAACCTGCCAAATGGGAACTTTTCCCCAGTCATCTACTCGAAAAAAGTGCAGCTTGCGTTCAGGAAGAGCACAGTTGTAGGTGACATCACGAACTCCGAATATTTCGGGGAGATCGCAAACCAAGGTGACACAGTGAAAATTATGAAGGAACCTGAGATTTCGGTTTCGGCATACACTCGTGGCACTACCATCGCAGCGCAAGATCTTAGTGATGACGATTTCTCGCTAGTCGTTGATAAAGCTAACTATTTTGCTTTCAAGATGGATGATATCGAAGAGGCACACAGCCACATCGACTTCATGAACCTTGCTACCAACCGTGCAGCTTATCGTCTTGCTGACCAGCATGACCAAGAAGTTCTAGGTTACTTGTCAGGTTATGCACAGTCTACATTGCACAGCAATGCTGACACTGTTAACACAACAGTTAACGGCACAAAAGCTGACTCAACTGCAGGTTCAGACGAACTATTGGCAGCTAACAAGCTGAACAAAGGTGACTTTGGTAACATCACTACTTCAGGTGCTGATGACCATTCAATCCCTGTTGCAGCACGTTTGCCAGGTGCAACTGCACTACCAACAGATTACGTTTCACCAACAATGTTGGTTGCTCGTATGGGTCGTCTACTTGATCAACAACAAGTTGACAAAGATGGTCGTTGGATCGTAATTGACCCTGTCATGATGGAAATCTTGATGGACGAAGATTCACGTTTCCTACAATCTGAGTGGGGTGCTTCAGGTGGCCTACGTAACGGTCTAGTCATCAACAACTGGAATGGTTTCAGAGTTTACTCTTCTTCAAACCTACCATCAGTTGGTACTGGTGCTGCTACAACAGGTACAGCAAACCAAAACACTAACTATGGTGTTATCGTTGCAGGTCATGATTCTGCTGTCGCAACTGCGGAGCAAATCAACAAGACTGAGACATACCGTGATCCAGATTCATTCGCTGACATCGTTCGTGGTATGCACCTTTACGGTAGAAAAATCCTACGCCCAGAAGCGTTGGTTACAGCTAAGTACAACTTGGCTTGATAAAATAAAGGAGGGGGCTGCTTCGGTGGCCCTCTTACTCACATGAATCTAGTTTCTTCTGATTACAAAATAGTCCTTAATGACACCCACGCCTTGACTAAAAACGAGTGGGGTGGTGGTCATAGTATAGACAAGCTTCCTAGATACGAAGGTTTTTTGAAGAGCCTAGAAGTAAAAGAAATATTAGACTACGGATGTGCTAACGGTAAGTTCAAAGTCTACATGAATAAAAAGAAACCTGAGTATATTATACAAGAGTATGACCCAGGTATTAGAGGGAAGGATAAAGATCCAACTCCTGCTGACTTTGTAGTTTGTTGTGACGTAATGGAACACGTTGAACCAGACTATCTAGACAATGTAATGAAACACTTACAGAGTTTAGTTAAGAAGGGTGGGTTCTTTAATATCTCTACTAAAGAGGCAATAACTATACTTTCGGATGGAAGTAATGCCCATAAGATTGTAGAGACAGGGGAATGGTGGGTAGACCTATTTAATAAATACTTTGAAGTATTTGATGTAGAGATAAAAAGATTTGAAACAAATTTTAAAGTGCTCCCAAAAGATATTTGATACAATAGTACTTCCTTTAGATAATATAAACTCTGTTAATGATAATCTTCAGGATCATGCTTTTGAGAATACTCTGAAGAAAAGCATAGAACTAAAAGGAATGTTACATCCTATCTTAGTTTGTTTAGATAAAGATTTTAAACAAACAGATATAAGTAAGTTTGAACGTAGACCTGTACCACAAGATATTAAAGAGAAGTACAGATGTTTAATAGGGAACAACAGATATAAGTTTGCTGTAGAAAATGGTTACACTCACATTGAGTGTCATGTAGTAAAAACTTTTGAAGAAGTAAAACGTGCACAACATAAGACACAGATAGAACCTAGAAAGATGTAAGATGGCTACATACGTTGCTTTAACAAATGAATTGCTAAGACGTTTAAACGAAGTCACACTTGATACTGCAGGTGATGGCTTTGATACAGTACGTAACGTACAAGCTCTAGCAAAAGATGCTGTTAATAACTCAATTAGAAGTATCTTACAAACTGGGCAAGAATGGCCTTTCTTAAAGAATACTTACACACAGACATTAACTGCAGGTACAAAAGAGTACAGCTTTCCCTCAGACTACTCTAGCGCAGACTGGGAGACATTCTACATCAAACAGCTTTCAAGCTCTCAGAATGTTCCTTCACACTTACCTGTCATTACATATGATGAGTATATTCAACGTTATAGACAATCAGACGATGTAGGAGATTCTTCAGGTATAGCTGCTCCTACATTAGTTTATCAAACAAATGAAGAGAAGTTTGGTGTTACACCTATTCCTGACGCAGCATACGAAATTGAATATGTGTACTGGTCATATCCGTCAGATCTAACTTTATACGATGATGTTGTCATTATACCTGATCGATTCAAACATGTTCTTATTGATGGTGCTATGATGTACATGATGCGTTTCCGTAGTAATGAGCAAAGCGCAGCCATGCACCAAGGAAACTTTGAGAATGGTATTAAGTCTAT
>Ga0102960_1000149_pt1 | contig 24954 bp, 20 predicted proteins | sample SalPon2_B_H2O_MG_2_FD_84521 | JGI IMG/M metagenome (GOLD analysis project Ga0102960, IMG submission 84521) | Salt pond water microbial communities from South San Francisco under conditions of wetland restoration - Salt Pond MetaG SF2_B_H2O_MG | ecosystem: Environmental > Aquatic > Non-marine...
CATCAAGAGAGCAGATATCAATTGTATTGCTTGATAAAAAAAAGTTTTTTTGTGTCTGGTTTAGGATAATGTTGAGATATTTTTTAAACTCTAAATAATTAATAATTTTATGTTTTCTAACCGAGTTAAATTTATTAATTAGATTAATAAAACTACTTAAGTCCTCTACTAATGCATCATTTATTTTTAGCTCACTCCAAAATAAATTACTTTCTAATATTTTGGCAAGGTAAGTTCCCCAATCTGCTATAGCTAAATTACTTTGTAATTTAACTATTTCTTCAAAACAAGATTTATTTAATGGAGTAGATTCAATAATTTCATTAAATTTTTTTAGGTTAATTTTTTTGACTCCATGCCTTTTAAGCATTTTGATCTTTTGATCCAGATCACTGACCAGAAAGAGATCAATTTGAAAGCAGGTGACTACAAAGTGGCGTATCTTTTCGACTGAAACATAATAGCCGAAGTGCAAATCAAAAAAAGTAAAAATACTACGAATGATTGGAGATTTTGATAAAGCTGTTTGATTAGCAACATTTAACCTAATTGGCTCTTGTCCGTTTGCTTCTTTGTTGTATGTTTGCAGGCTTGTCAGCGTTGGATAGAAGGTTGTTACAATTTTGTTGACATCTTCAGAAATAATTGCAATTTTTTCCCCTTGCAAATGTTTGCAAATAATTTCATCACTTATGCAGTTAAATTCTTGGAGCTCATTATCAAATTGCTGAATGATATAGTCGTCATTATCTTTTTTTAAAGAATTACTCTTTAATGTTTTAAACTTATCCTGAATTAATTGATTCAGAGGTGTGTCGAGGTTAAAACCAATTAATTGGACCTTATTATCAAATTCGATATTTTTAATAAAGAAATTAATTGCTTGGTGATATGTAAATAGATCATTTTCATTTAAATATTTGTTATATCTATCCATTACCGACCATAGAAATTTATTTTCAACAGATAGATTAAATGACCCATCCTCAAAATCTATGTCGTACTCATGAATATTTTTTATGGCATTCTGGACAAAAAATACGAGTGAGTCGATATCGTGAAGAAATTGATTTCCATACCTCACAATTTCATCAGAAATAATCTCTTCTAGAATGATATATTCTTCTAATTTATTAATTATCTTTTTACTAACTTTATTGGAAGAAAGATAATAATTACTTAATTCATTTGAAATAAATTCAAAAAAGGTGAAGGTGTTAAAGTGGGTGGATTTATTTAAATGGATGAATCTTTTAAAGTAAATGTCATTTTTACAAATTGTAATTATGTTATCTTTCACATTTGAATTTTATAGTAAAACAATATTATGAGCGAGCAATCATCTTATCTGACAAAAAATGGTTTTTTGCATTTGAGGGAAGAGTTAAATTATCTCTTAAAAGTCGATCGACCCAGAGTTGTGAAAGATGTGTCATGGGCAGCTAGCAATGGAGATCGATCTGAAAATGGCGATTACATTTATGGTAAGAAGAGGTTAAGACAAATTGATTCCCGAGTAAAATATTTACTTACCGCTATAGAAGATTCAAAGATTATTGATCCGCTTGAGCAAGAAAATAAGGACAAGGTCTTTTTTGGAGCATCAGTTGAGTATGAAAATTTACACACGAGTCAGATTAACATGATTCAGATTGTTGGTGTTCCTGAAGTGGACCCTAAAGAAAATAAGATAAGTTGGTTATCTCCACTTTCTAAAGCTATTTTGGGCAAGCAAGTTGGAGACATTATTTCTTTTGAAAGCCCATCCGGACAAATAGAGATAGAAATTATCACTATTGTTTATCGATGACATTTTCAGTAGATATATTTTCAAGGTTTATTGATAACTATGGAGATATTTCAATTCCATTAAGGCTTGCCAAAGGTCTTTATATTGAACATGGCGTTTCTAGTAATTTATTTCTTACCATTAATAAGCTTTCACAACAAATATTAGAGAAAAATTTATTTAATGAGAATATTAATATCTTTGATATTGATAAGATGGATAACAACTTTATACCAAATACAAATGTTGTTACGATTTTCGATACACAGTTGCCAGCATGTTATGAAGCTTTACTCTCGCATAAAAATTTATTAATCAATTATGAGTATTTTTCAGCTGAACAATGGGTTGATGGCTATCACCTCAAAGAGTCAATTAATAAAAAATATAAAAAAATATTTTATATTCCAGGCGTTAGCGAAAATTCAGGTGCTCCAGTATTTTCATTAAATGATATGGGCTTGATTTTTAATGAAAAGAGAAAAGATAGAATTCAAATCAACTTTTTTTGCTATTTTAATGAGAACATTGATGCTTCAATTAAAGTTCTAAAAACCAATTTTCCGCAAATTGATTGTTTGCAGCATGATCGATTTGATAAAAACAAGAACAGAACTAATAACTTATTGAGCTTTAATGATTTTGATATAGCTTTATCTGCTAGTTTAATAAACTTTGTACGTGGCGAGGACAGCTTGATCCGTGCTATTTTGGCTGGCTCGCCTTTTATTTGGCAACCTTACATTCAAGATAATAATCTTCATATAGAAAAATTAAATGCTTTTCTTGATCATTACTTTACTTCCTTGCCACCACAGTTGAGAGAAATTTTTCTATTGTGGAGTAATCAAAGTCTAAATTTAGAACACTGGCGATATTTATTAGGAAATATTGAAAATCTGAAATATTTTTATTTAGAAGCAAGGGATAAATTTATAAAAAGAGGAACTGGGATTGGTCAAATTTATTCATTATTTATTAAATAATTTAGTATAATCAACAAAATTTTTTTCAAGGATAGGTATGAAAACAGCACAGGAAGTTAGACCAGGGAACGTTATTATGGTGGATGGAAATCCAATGGTTGCATTGAAATGTGAATACAACAAATCTGGACGAAATGCAGCGGTAGTAAAAATGAAATTAAAGAACTTACTCAATGAATCTGCTACCGAATCAGTTTTTAATGCATCCGATAAATTTGATGTAGTTATTTTAGAGAAGAAGGAAGTCACTTATTCTTACTTTGCTGATCCAGCTTATGTATTTATGGATGAAGAATACAATCAGTATGAAGTAGGTCCAGACAGCATGGAAGATGCTTTAAAATTTTTAGAGGATGGTATGTCATGTGAGGTTGTTTTCTATGAAGCAAAAGCAATTTCAGTCGAGTTACCAAATTCAGTTACTCGAGAAATCACTTATACTGAACCTGCTGTCAAGGGAGATACATCTTCCGGTAAGGTCATGAAAACAGCTACTATCAATACTGGCTTTGAACTGATGGTACCTTTATTTTGCGATACTGGCGATATGATAGAGATTGATACTAGAACACTTGAGTATAAAAACAGGGTTAATAAATAAATTAACCCTGAGTATCAGAGCCACCAACAAGTATCTCATCAATCTTTAAAGTTGGTTGCCCAACCCCAACAGGAACACTTTGACCGTCTTTTCCGCATGTTCCAACACCCGTATCTAATGAAGAATCATTTCCAACCATTGAGACTTTTTTAAGGATATCTGGACCATTCCCAACAATGGAAGCGCCTTTAATTGGTCGAGTAATTTTTCCATCTTCAATTAACCATGCAAGAGAGGAGGAGAAGACAAATTTACCACTGGTGATATCAACCTGACCACCGCCAAAATTAGGAGCATAGATTCCTTTTTTTACTGATTTAATTATTTCATCCGGGTTATGTTTTCCATTCGTCATAATGGTATTAGTCATTCTGGGCATTGGAATATGAGCATAAGACTCTCTTCGACCATTTCCAGTAATTTGCATATTCATGAGTTTTGCATTTAAAGTATCTTGCAGGTAATTTTTTAGAATACCATTTTCAATTAAAACAGTCCGCTGTGTAGGGTTGCCTTCGTCATCAATATTTAATGAGCCACGTCTGTCTTGAATTGTTCCATCATCAACAATAGTGATGTCATTATGAGCCACCTGTTTTCCCATCAGTTTAGAAAAAGCTGAAGTCCCTTTCCGATTGAAGTCTCCCTCTAAGCCATGTCCAATAGCCTCATGAAGTAAAATACCTGGCCAACCTGGACCTAGAACTACAGGCATCATTCCTGCAGGAGACGGAATAGCTTCAAGGTTGGTTGCGGCTTGATGGTATGCTTCATCAATATACAGGTTAAGAACATCATCAGTAAAATAATCAATACTAAATCTTCCGCCACCTCCAGCTGTTCCAACCTCCCTTCTGTTTTTGTCTTCAATAATGATACTTAGTGATAATCGAACAAGAGGGCGAATATCAGTTTTCATATCGGAGAATTTATTTACAATTAAAATTGCATCATATTCAGCCGCAAGTGAAGCACTAACTTTGATAATTCTTTTATCTCGAGAAAAAGCTAAGCTTTCCAGTTTTTTTAAAATTTCAATTTTTTTCTCGCCTGTATTGATTATTGGATCAATACTTTGGTAAAGTTGTCGCGGTTTATTTGAGCTAACTTGTGGAACTGTCTTATTCTGACCCTGAGATCTAAGTGCATTTATGATTTCACAGGATTGGGTTAGCGTTTGAAAATTAACTTCGTCAGTATATGCATAGGCAGTTTTATCACCGGAGACAGCCCTAACGCCACAACCATTATCAATATTAAATGAAGCATTTTTTACTGCGCCATCCTCAATAGCAAAGAACTCATTTTTAGAGTATTGAAAATACAAGTCGCTGTAATCGATATTTTTATGATTCAAATTATTAATCACTTTTTGTATTTTTTGGTTATCAAGTTCTGCTGGGTTTAATATCAGATTATCTATTTCGTTATTCATTTTTATTTTTAAATATATTTAGTTTTTGTAAAATACTTTCAGAAGGTTGGATAACCTCTTCATCCACCAGTTCAGATAATTCTTCTGATTTTGGCTTATCTATCTCAATTGGATCATCCCATGTTCCTATGATTTGATATTCATCGGTCATTACTTTATTTAATGGATCTTTAAGTATCTTTTGCGCAATAAATGCAGCAGCACCTACAAGAGGTCCTCCAGCTAGTGCAGCAAGAGACAGCGAATCACTCACAAATGGCTTAACAGTAACATGAAGATTTTGTGTTTCTTCGATAATATCAACTTCACCATCCATTAATACTTCCGCAGCCGGACCGATCATTTTAAAATTATTTGAGCTCAGTACACCAGAATTAATTCGGACCCCAGCATTTATTGAGTCAAATATAAAGCCCTTAGAAAATAAGTCACTAAAGTCTAAGCTTAATCTTTTGGGTAAATTTTGTAATGTCAGCAATCCGAATAATCTGCCAATACCAGGTTCAGCCTCGAGTATTTCTCCTTTTTGGATATCCATAGAAAAATTGCCATTGATTAGATCTGAAGAAAAATCAAAGGGGCTTCCTTCCCAATTAGCAATCCCATTAAATCTCGCATTTCCTTTTTTGACCAGATTGGGATACCCAAGTTGTTCTAAAGTTTTTTCTAAGTCATCCACCTTCCATTTGAAGTCCATTTTGGTCTGTGTACCAATTTCTTTTGCTTGCCATTCTCCGTCTGCTTTAAATTCATGATGAGGGTTGGTGACAGTAAAATTTTCTATTTTCCAAATTTGATTATTTATATTTGATGCCTGGATATCGAATTTGCCCATACTTTTTTCATTGAGGATCACTTCATCAATCATCAAATCAATGGATAGTGGTTGTGTTGTGGTTGGTAAATTATCTTCATCATTTAATTTACCTATTTGTTTATCTTTTGAAATGATAAATTTATTAAATCTTCCTGTAAGCTTTCTTTCGTTGTTATTCCATAATGCATTGCCTTTAATTTCGTTTGAATATAAGGATACTTTCAGACTGTTATTGGATGGAAAGACAACTGTTTCTAATCGATGAAGATTGAAACCGTTTACAGCTAATTTTTCAAAATTTATTTTTGATTTGCCAAACCTAAATTTTTCTTGCTTATTGTCTGATTTTAAGTTGATTAGTGATGAAAAATCATCAAGATCAACATCTTTGAAGTTTGCAAAAAATGATAACCCATTCCTGTCTTGGAACTCTTCATTGGATAGGATATTAATCTGACCAGACCAACCATTATTGCTCATGTAAACTTTTCCGTTGACATCATTGTCCAGCCTAATAATATAATTTGTTGATTTGTTCTTGGTTGGCTTTTTAACAATAGATAATACTTTTACCTCGTCCTGTTTTTTATTTAATGGCTGAGGTCCATTAATCTCTATTCCTTTTAAATCAGTCTCTAAAGACAAAGAATTAGATTCTGCAGTAATATTCGATTTTAAAATCCACTCTGCAGACCCTTGGACCTTATTCATCCAACCTGATCCTAGGTTATCAATAAAAAATTTTTCATTAATTGTTCCGGTGGCATTAATTTTAGTTAAATTGCTTTCACCAAGAACACTGACATTTATCGGCATTTCAAAAACTGATCCAGATGCATTTTTAAGTTCATAAAAATTAGGTTTAATGAAAAGGATGCCATTTAATTTTTTTATTTGTGGAAGACCTATTCTTGGATTTTGAATGTTTATATCATTCAGTTTATATTTTGCTTCAAAGTCAATTTCATCTGGATTCATAATTGGGAGATTAATTTTAAGATCAAGTGAAGCATCTCCTGTCGTAATCAGCTGATTTGTAAATTCTTTTGTATCTTCGTATAAAGGGGAGTTATTAATAGCCTGAATTAAATTATTGGTCCCACCGCTGGTAATCCAATGTGCATTGATCATTAAATCTGTTTCAGATAAGTCTGATATGACCTCTAATGTTGAAATATTTTGATCAGCCACAGTTCCATCTTTTGCCAATAATCTAAGAATATTAGAATCAAGGTTAAATAATATATTTGCCTTCTCAATCTCAGGATAACCTGTAGCATACTCAATGTTTGCATTATTGTAACTGCCAGAGATTTGAAGAATTGATTTTGTATTTTTGTCAAACAACTTATCAAGCTGACCCTTGATAGTTATCTTTGAATTTTCAATACTTCCTGCAAGCAGAGATGTATCAAGCCAATTAAGTAAATCTGGATCTGTATTTTTTGGATAATATTTTTTTATTTTAGAAATATCTGGTATGGATACATTGATAGTTAGATCTAGATTTGGTTTGTTTAATTTTTTTAGATTTACTGTTCCAGATGTTAATAAATTTAAGTCATTATTGTTAAGTAACAAATTTGTAAATTTATAATTATCCCCATCAAGCTTAATTAAACCATTAAGGGAATCAAAGATTAAATTTGTTCTGAGTTTATCCTGTTGGTTGATGGTAATATTTTTACTTGCAATGTCGATAAAACCTCTATTATTTTTTATATCAAAGCTAGCCGAGAGATTGTTAAAACCTGGAAATTCATTGTGTGAGCTAATACCAAAATTAATCAAAGATCCAGCGGCTATTAATTCTTTATTTTTTCCCCATGATAACTGCAGATTCTGAATATCACCAGTAGGGCTAAAGTCATCAAGATAAGATTTTAAACCCTCAAAAAATGGAGTCTGATTGATAATTATTTCAGCTGCATCAATATTCAGTTTATTTAATTTTAATTTAAATGATTGCGCTAAATTATCTTTGACTTTGATTTCAAATGCACTGTTTTTGATATCAATATTGTTTGTTTTAAAGTTTAAATTTGTTGACGCTATCTTTTTTTCATTATTACTGTTGTCAAATATTGCATTACCTGATAACTCAGAAATATTGATGTACTTATCTTGATTATCATTAAAGTTACCGATGTAATTCTCTATATTGAAAGATGTTTTTATTTCTTGAATTTCATTCTTAACAAATGCAAGGTTAAGTTTTAGGTCACCATAACCTTGCTTAACATCAAAGGGGTAATCGATCCAAGGTTTAAATGATGGTAAAAAAGCTTGAGATATATTTACTTTCATCTTTGTTTTAATTTGATCTATGCGATCAATTGAATCTAAATCAAAGAATCCGTTTACATAAATTCTATCTTTTGTTCCCTCTGATACTAGTGCGTTCAAATTAAATTTATGACGATCAAGGTAGGTAAGGTATGTGGGACTTGAGTAGGTAAAGTTTATACCGCTAATAATTAAATCTCTTGCTGCTCTGTATTCATCTCTCCAAGTTATTTTTCCATTGATTATTCTAACTTCATGTTGATTAAGAAGCCAATCAGAAAGAGAAGATTCAGATGATTCAATGATTTCAATTCCTGCAATTTTTAATTTATTGTTAACAGTTCTCTCAACCAAGATATCAAGATCACCAATAATAATTTGATTTAAGATTGGCTCAAATTTGAGTATGCTGAGCCACGATATTTCAAAATCAATAGCATTCAATTGAATGGTTTTATTATTATCTTTATCTGTAATAGTGAAATTTCGCAACTGAAACCAAGGGTTCGTGATATTCCATACTATATTTAGTTTATCAATTGAAACCTCGCCGCCTGTTTCCTTGGCGATAAAGCTTTCAATGTTTTGTTTGTAGTTCTCTACATTGGGTATTAGAAAAAAGTGATATGCAATAGTTACCGATAAAATGATAATCGATGCTAATGAACAAATGCCGTAATAAAAATATTTTATTTTCTTAGATTTTAAAACGGCATTAATTGTTTTTAGCATTAAAACATTTTAAACTTTTTGCTTCAGTTGATCCAGGATAGCAGGGTTTTCTAGAGTAGATATATCTGCTGTGATTTCCTCATCTTTAGCAATTGATCGAAGCAAACGTCTCATAATTTTTCCTGATCTGGTTTTAGGTAAATTATCTCCAAATCTGATTTCATCAGGTTTAGCAATGGGCCCAATTTCATTTCCTACCCAGGCACGTAATTCATTGACTATTTCTGTCGCTTTTTCGGAATTTGGACGTTCTGATTTCAAAACAACAAAGGCTATAATGGATTCCCCTTTAACGTCATGAGGTCTTCCAACAACAGCTGCCTCGGCTACCAGCTCGTTAGCAACAAGTGCAGATTCAATCTCCATTGTCCCTAATCTATGCCCTGAGACATTTAGTACATCATCAATTCTACCCATGATAGTAAAATAACCGGATTTAGCATCTCTTACCGCACCGTCGCCCGCAAGATATAAGTTTCCACCTAATTCATTTGGAAAGTAACTATTTTTAAATCTCTCAGGATCGCCCCATATAGTTCGGATCATAGATGGCCATGGTTTTTTAATAACTAACAGCCCGCCCTGGCCCCATTCTAGGTTTTGACCAGTCTCATCCACTACATCAATTGCAATCCCTGGAAAGGGGAGAGTGCAAGAACCAGGAACCAAGGGGGTACTGCCGGGAAGTGGTGTAATGACATGGCCACCAGTTTCAGTTTGCCAAAAGGTATCAGCAATTGGGCATTTTGAATTGCCAACATTTTCGTAATACCACATCCAAGCTTCCGGATTAATGGGTTCGCCAACCGTTCCTAAAATTCTTAATGAGCTTAGATCAAATGATTTTGGATGCACTGCTTCGTCACTTTCAGATGCTTTTATTAATGCCCTTATAGCAGTAGGTGCAGTATAAAAGATAGTCGCTTTATGTTTTTGTACGACCTCCCAAAAACGACCTGCATTAGGATAAGTAGGTACCCCTTCAAAAATAATTTGTGTTCCACCCAGCGCTAATGGACCATAAGCCACATAAGTATGACCGGTAATCCAACCCACATCTGCTGTACACCAAAAGATATCATCATCTTTTAAATCAAAAGTCCATTTGGTTGTGTTGATTGCATGAAGTAGATAGCCTCCAGATGAATGTTGAACCCCTTTTGGCTTGCCTGTTGATCCAGAGGTGTACAAAAGAAATAATGGATGCTCCGAATTCACCCATACTGGCTCGCATTCCATTTTTTGATCTTTACATAATGCATGCCAATCAATTTCATTTTCTTTAAGTCTTGCTTCTTTGCCAGTTCGATTCAAAACAATAATTTTTTCAACCGAACCACAACCACCAAGAAGAATGGCATCATCAACAGCAGTTTTAAGAGGTAATTCTTTCCCTCCTCTGTTTTGATAGTCAGCTGTAATGATTAATTTTGCTCCTGCATCAATTACTCGTTCTTGAATACTTTTTGCAGAGAATCCACCAAATACAACGGAGTGAGTTAAACCAATTCGAGCACATGCTTGCATAGCCACAACAGCATCTATACCCATAGGGAGGTATATAATGACACGATCACCTAAATTTAAGTTAAGAGTTTTTAAGCCGTTTGCAAACTGACAAACTTTTTCATACAGCTCTTGGTAAGTGATTTTAGTTACTTGACCATTATCTGATTCAAAAATAATAGCCACTTTATCTTTCTTGTTCGGAAGATGTCGATCAATACAATTATAGGAAACATTTAATTCACCATCATCAAACCACTTATAAAATGGTGCATTATCTTCATTAAGAATTTTGGTAAAAGGCTTTTTCCAATCTATTAAATCTCTTGCCAGCCCAGCCCAATAACCCTCATAGTCTGCCTCAGCTGAATCACATAGTTGTTGATATTCTTTTAGGTTTTTTATATATGCATTTTCACTTAATTTTTTTGGCGGGTTAAAGACCCTATTTTCATGCATCACTGATTCAATCGCCATTCAAACCTCCCTTTTTGAATTTCGTTAGATTAAGTGTGTTGATGTGAATTATAAAATCATATTGCTGTCATTGTTATAAACTATAATACAAGTGTTTTTTTGATTTCCCAAATTTTATTTTTTCTATGAGCTTAAGATTAAGATTAAATTTATTAATTGCACTAATCATGATCCTTTTTCTGATCGGGCTCTCAATTACGCTCATGAAATCCTCAAAAAAAGCGATTGAGGAGGGTGTTGAATCATCACACAGAGTTAGTCTGCAATTATTGGATACATTTATAACTAGCTCTGTAGAAAATCCAGAGTGGGGTTATACACATCAAGTGATACAACCATTTCTAGTTGAACTAGGACATGTTCGGAGTAATATCATTTCGCTTTATGATTTAAATAACCACTTATTGTATCAATCACCAACATCAACTTATCGTCAAGAGATAACCCCCCCGGCATGGTTTAAAAATTACATGACACCGCCGCAAGAAATAAATGCAAAAATTATTAAATATGGAAGGTTAATTGTTCAGTCAGCTCCTGATGGTGCAATCAGAGAAGCTTGGTACCATACAAGAAGTTTTATATATATTTCATTAATTGTTTTTCTGTTAATTAACATTTTTATTTATATGCTATTAGGAAGGTGGCTATCTTCAATCAACCCATTGTTAAAAGGAATAGAGGATTTTGGACGAGGTAATTTAAAAACAAGGTTACCAAAATTTGATGTTCCAGATTTTCAAAGAATCGCAACAAACTTTAATAAAATGGGACAATCTTTGGAAAAGTTTTTAAATGAAAATAAAAAATTAGCTCTGATATCTCAGCAAACAGCTGATGCCATAATGATTTTAGATTCAGATCGAAAAATTAATTTTTGGAATCATTCTGCTGAAAACATGTTTGGTTTTCGAAAAAAGGAAGTGCTGGGTAAATCTGTTGAATTGATTGTTCCAAAAAATAAATTGGGTGAACTTAAATCAAATTTATCTTATACACACAAGAATAAAAAAATTCAAAATCTTGAAACAAGACGTCTTACTAAATCTAAAAAAATGATAGATGTCTCTATTTCAATATCTCCACTATTTGATCCAGATAAAAAAGAGGTGATCGGTGATATTGTGAGTATGAGAGACATATCTGAAAAATTAACAGCAGAAAAGTCAAAAAAAGCTTTAGACCAAAATAGAAAATTGACTGGAATTATTCGAGAAAGAATTGAGGATGAAAGAAGAAGTTTGGCACGAGAGCTGCATGATGAACTTGGTCAGTATGTATCGGCTATAAAAATTTTCACGCAAAATATTAAAAATCAAGCCAAGGGAAATGAGTTGATTGCAACGAGTGCTGAGTCTGTAACATCCGCTGCAAATCAAATATATGATGGTATGCATAACATCATTCGTAAATTAAGACCTGGGTCACTAGATAATCTTGGATTAATCGAAACAATTAATGATTTAGTTGGTGTATGGCAAAAACAATATCCTGCGATAAAAGTAATTTTTAAGCATAATAAAGTTGAAAATTTATCTGAGGAGATAAGTATCAATATTTATAGAATCATACAAGAGGGAATGAATAATTGCTTAAAACATGCAGATGCTTCTGAAGTAAAAATTGATTTAATGGCTAATAAAAGGTTTTTAAAGCTTACTTTTAGCGATAATGGCAAGGGGTTTGATACAAATATTTTGAAAGCCTCTAAGCAATTTGGAATTGTTGGTATGAGAGAAAGAATTCAAGGTCTTGGAGGAAAATTTGAGTTACAATCAGACCAGAACGGAACAATAATCACTGGATTAATTCCAGCAAAGAAAAGATAGGAATCTATGTCAAATTTAAATGTATTGTTAGTTGATGATCATTCTGTAGTTAGAATGGGTTTTAAAATGCTTATCGATAGCGAAAAAGATATGCAAGTAATTGCTGAAGCTGAAACAGGTGAAGAAGGCATCATCAAATTTCAAGAAATAAAACCTGATGTGGTAGTGATGGATATCACCATGCCTGGCATTGGAGGCCTAGAAGCAATTGAGAGAATAATAGCAAAAGATAAAAATGCAAAAATACTGGTGTTATCTGCGCATGAAGACTCCGTTCATCCAAAGAGAGTTCTTAGCGCAGGTGCAATTGGTTATTTAACAAAAAGAAGCGCTGCAGAAGAGCTGATTAATGCAATTAGAACTGTTGGAAGTGGAAAAAAATACATTGAATCTACTGTTGCTCAGCAATTAGCAATTACCCAATTATCTGGAGAAAATGACCCTACTGAAGTGTTATCGGACAGAGAGTTTGAAGTATTCATATCTTTGGCCAAGGGGAAAAGTACCAACGAGATTGCGGATACTATGTGCTTAAGTCCGCGCACTGTGGGAACCCATTTATACAATATTAAACAAAAATTAAATGCAAATAACTCTGCAGAAATAGCTCTTATCGCAATTCGATGTGGATTACTTGAGCCTTAACTTAGTTTTATTGATAAATACACCAGCTAAAAAAATCAGCAAGATTCCAACCATCGTCAACCAATCCAGACTTTCCTGGAATATCCATATTCCCCAACCTACTGAAAAGATTACGGTCATATAAGAATAAGCAGCATTATTTAATGTTTTACCTTCACGGTAGGCTCTTGTGATAGCAATTTGAGCGATGGTTGCACTTACCCCTAACAGCAACAGATAAATTAAACTGATGTCAAAAGAAATTGGATTGATATCCTCTTTTAACATCAAACAAAAAGAAAGTACTGATGATATTAAGGTGAAAAAATAAACCGTTCTTAAATCAGGCTCTTTTAATTGACCTAATTTTGCAACCATAATATAAGCGATTGCGGCTCCAAATCCTGATAGGACTCCCATTAAGCCTGCGAACCAGTTATGATTAAAAACTGGTTTTAAAATGAATACAATTCCTAAAAATCCTATTAAAAGAAGAAATAAACTGGAACTGTTGAATTTTTGTTTCATTAATAAGGGAATCATAAGCCCCAAAAAAATAGGGGATGTGTAATTGAGTGTCATGGATGTACTCAGAGGAAGTTTTGTAATAGCGTAAAAGAATAATAAAAGACTCAGGAAACCAATAAATGACCTTAAAAAATGAAACCATACATATTTTGTTTTAATAGCAATGTCATTTTTTTTCATCAACACAACAAGGATAATTAAACTCACAAACGAACGATAAAAAACTAATTCATATTCATTAAATGAAGTGGAGTTTAATTTTACGCATAAACCCATAATGCTAAATGAAAATGTCGCCAACAACATCCATCGGAAACTTTTATATTTTGACGATACATTTCCCATAGTTAATAATGAAACCTTTTCAATCTTGACAATGTTGTTAAATAATATAGTCTATTCTTAAAATTTGGAGGAAAATTTTTATGAAAAACCCATTAGATTCAATTCTCGGAACTATTGTCGCAGGCGTTATACTTACTTTTGTTTTTGTATATCTCTTGAAAAACTTTTTTTAATTTACATTACCAGATACTAGGAGATTATTATGGAGTACGATTATTTCACCGCGATTGTTAGATTTCTGCATGTTATTGTAGGAGTGGCCTGGATAGGCCTGCTTTATTATTTCAATTTTGTTCAAGTTCCAGCTTTGAAAAACGCTAATGCTGATGGAACAGCAGCTGGTATTACCAAACATGTTGCTCCATTAGCCCTTCTTTGGTTTCGTTGGGCAGCATTGGCTACATGGATTGCAGGTGCTGCACTTTTAGGAGCCAATTTTGTTCCTGCTTTTACATTGAGTGGCGGTTATGAAGCGATTGGATTAGGCTCATGGTTGGGTACTATCATGTTATTCAATGTGTGGGTTCTTATTTGGCCAAACCAACAAAAAATTCTTGGTTTAAAGCCAGCCAGCGATGCAGAAAAAACTGCTGCTAGAAGAATTGCTTTTTTAGCATCTCGAACTAACACTTTGTTATCAATTCCAATGTTATTTTTAATGACAAACGGACTATCACATAAAGGCTTAATTGGTTTATAATTTAGCTTTAATAACTTTGTAAAAATCGGCGGCTATAGCCGCCTTTTTTTATTCTAGATGGAATCAAACAATTCAATTTTAAAAACGTATGGAAGACTTCCTATTTCTTTTGAAAAAGGTGAGGGCGTTTGGTTATTTGATAAAAATGGAAATAAATACCTTGATGCTTTAGCTGGGGTTGCAGTAAATACTTTGGGCCATGTTCACCCTTATTTTACTTCGGGATTAAAAGATCAGCTTGATCAATTTATTCATGTATCTAATTATGTGAATATCAGTGAACAAGAAAAACTTGCTGCAAGACTTACAAAATTGACGGGTATGAAAGCAGTATTTTTTTCAAACTCTGGTTGTGAGGCAAATGAGGCAGCTATAAAGTTTGCGAGATTGTTTGCTAATTCAAAAAAAGTTACAGACCCGCAAATTATTGTGATGGAGAATTCATTTCACGGAAGGACTATGGCAACTTTATCTGCCACTGGTAGTAGAAAAGTTCAAGCTGGCTTTGAGCCTCTTTTGAAAGGCTTTATCCGAGTTCCTTTTGATGATTTAAATTCTTTAAAAAAAATTGCTGATCAGAATAAAAATGTTGTTGCTATTTTAGTTGAGCCTATTCAAGGTGAAGGTGGGGTAAGACTTCCAAAAAATCTTTCATCATATTTAAATGATTTGAGAAAGATATGTGATCTCAATGAATGGCTTCTTATGCTAGATGAAGTCCAGACCGGCGTGGGTCGAACTGGTCGATTATATGCTTATCAGTATTCAGATATTAAACCGGATGTTCTAACCAGCGCAAAAGGTCTTGGCTCAGGAGTTCCTATTGGGGCTACTTTAGTGAACGAAAAAATAACAAATATTATTAAACCAGGACAACATGGTTCAACATTTGGAGGAAACCCGTTAGCATGTCGAGCAGGTAATTTAACTCTTGATGTCTTGGATCAAGAAAAGCTTTATTTAAATGTAACAATTCAAGGTTCAAAAATTGCTCATGCTTTGAGAGAACAAACAAAATCTTTGGATTTTGTTATTGACGTTAGACAGCAAGGTTTAATGATAGGTATTGAGCTTGGCCATGATTGCCCAGAGCTGATGACTTATGCTTTAAAATATAATTTACTGATCAGCGTGACATCTGGAAATGTTATAAGAATTGTTCCTCCACTAATTATTAATGATGATGAGTCAGAATTTTTGGTTTCTAATTTAATAATGATGTTAAAAAATTATTTGAAAGAAAATCAAACATGACGATTAAGCACTTTTTACAATTCAATGATCTTACAAAAGATGAAATATATTATTTATTTGATCGAGCAAAATGGCTAAAAAAACAGTTTAAAGAGTATCAAAAATACTGGCCACTTGAAGATAGAACTTTGGTTATGATTTTTGAAAAGGCAAGCACTAGAACACGATTGTCTTTTGAGTCAGGTATGCATCAACTGGGTGGAGCAGCTATTTATCTAAATACAAAAGATTCTCAGCTAGGCAGGGGAGAGCCTGTAGAGGACGCAGCTCAAGTTATTTCTCGAATGAGTGATGTTGTGATGATAAGGACATTTGAACAGGAAATCATTGAACGATTTGCTCAGAATTCCAGAGTTCCTGTGATTAATGGACTGACGAATGAGTATCACCCTTGTCAAATTTTGGCGGATATATTTACTTTTATCGAGCATAGAGGCTCAATTGAGGGAAAAACAGTCGCCTGGATTGGGGATTCTAATAATGTTTGCAATACCTGGTTACAAGCTGCAGAGTTATTAGATTTTAATATGCATGTGTCAACCCCAAAAGGATATGAGGTTGAGGTTGAGAGAGCAGGCTTATACGATGATTCTCATTTTGAACAATTTGAAAATCCTATGGATGCAGCTAAAGATGCTCACATTGTAACTACTGATGTATGGACAAGTATGGGGTACGAGGCAGAGCAGTCAGAAAGAAAATCAGTTTTTGCAGATTGGCAAGTTGATCAAGAAATGATGGATGTCTCAGCAAAAGATTCTTTATTCATGCATTGTTTGCCGGCACACAGAGGAGAGGAAGTTACATCTGATGTTATTGATGGACCTAAGTCTGTGGTTTGGGATGAGGCAGAAAATCGTTTGCATGTTCAAAAAGCTTTACTAGAATATCTTCTTATTGGGAAAGTTTAATTTTATGAATTCAATTAAAAAAGTTGTTTTGGCATACTCAGGTGGATTAGATACCTCTGTAATTTTGAAATGGCTTCAAGAAAAATATGATTGTGAAGTGGTTACTTTTACGGCTGATATTGGTCAGGGTGAAGAAATTGAGCCAGCCAGAGAAAAAGCAAAACAAGCGGGAATTAAAGAAATTTATATTGAAAATCTTGAGGAAGATTTTGCAAAAAACTATATTTTCCCAATGTTTAGAGCCAATGCTATTTATGAGGGTGAATATTTACTTGGAACATCAATAGCTAGACCTCTGATTGCAAAAAGACTTATTGAAATAGCTGCTGAAACAGGAGCTGATGCAATAGCTCATGGAGCTACTGGCAAGGGTAATGATCAGGTTAGATTTGAATTGAATGCCTATGCATTAAATCCTGATATTAAAGTGATCGCTCCATGGAGAGAGTGGGATCTTTTAAGTCGTGAAAAATTATTAAGTTTTGCTGAAAAACATAACATTCCTGTAGAAATGAAGCATAAAAATGGAGGAAGCCCATATAGCATGGATGCTAATCTTCTTCACATTTCTTATGAAGGTAGACATCTAGAAAATCCTAGCAATCCACCAGAAGACTCGATGTGGAGATGGACTAAGTCGCCTGAAGCGGCAAATGATGAACCAGAATCATTATCAATTTCTTTTGAGAATGGAGACCCTGTAGCTATCAATAATGAAACCATGAAACCTCATGAAGTGTTTCATTATCTAAATCAGGTGGGTTCAAGAAATGGAATTGGTCGACTAGATTTAGTTGAAAACAGATTTGTTGGCATGAAGTCCAGGGGATGTTATGAAACTCCTGGTGGAACTATTCTATTAAAAGCTCATCGAGCCATTGAATCTATTACACTTGATCGTGAAGTGGCTCACTTAAAAGACGAATTAATGCCGAGGTATGCGAAGTTAATATATAACGGATTTTGGTTTGCTCCGGAAAGAGAAGCATTACAGACCCTGATTGATCATACGCAAAAAAATGTTACCGGTGAGGTTAATTTAGTTTGTTACAAGGGATCTGTTCAGGTTGTTGGTCGAAGCAGTCCTCACAGTCTATTTGACGAAAATATCGCCACATTTGAAGATGATGGAGGATCCTATAATCAATATGATGCGGAAGGTTTTATTAAGTTGAACGCATTAAGACTTAAAACTTTAGGTAGAAATAAGAAGGATTAAATTATGCCCAGTTTCGATATAAGCTCATCTGCAGATAAGGTCAATTTATCAAATGCGGTCGATGTTGTTAGAAGGCAAATACAAAATCGCTATGACTTTAAAGGCACATCTGCAAGTATTGAATTTAACGAGAAGGATTTAATTATCACTTTATTTGGAGATAATGATTTTCAGATTAATCAAATTAAAGATATTTTACTTCCATCACTCGAAAAAAAAGAACCTGACTCAACTAAAAGATTGATGGATAAAAATCTTGAGAGTATTTCAGGAAACAATGTGAAACTTGATATTGAAGTGTCGGATGGAATTGATCAAGAACTTGGAAAAAAAATTATCAAATTATTAAAGGACAGTAAATTAAAGGTCCAGGCCTCAATCCAAGGCGATACGGTTAGAGTTACTGGTGCGAAGAGAGATATTTTGCAGGAGTCGATTGCATTGGTAAAAGCAAATGTGTCTGACTACCCTCTAAATTTTGGTAATTTTAGGGATTAGTTTATGGCAAAGACTCTATATGAGAAAATTTTTGATAAACATGTTGTTCTAGCTCAGGAAGACACCTATCTCATATACATAGATCGTCATTTAATTCATGAGGTGACTAGCCCGCAAGCATTCGAGGGTTTAAAAATTCATGATCGCCCATTGTGGCGCAAGGAATCTATCGTGGCTGTTCCTGATCACAATGTGCCAACATCAGATCGGGATAAGGGAATCCAGGACCCTATTTCAAAAATCCAAGTGGAGACTCTCGACCAGAACTGTAAAGAACATAACTTGCTTCAGTTTGATATGTCTGATGTGAGACAAGGGATTGTTCATGTCATTGGACCTGAGCAAGGTTTGACTCTTCCAGGTATGACGATCGTTTGCGGCGATTCTCATACAAGCACTCATGGAGCTTTTGGAGCCTTAGCAATGGGGATTGGAACCTCTGAGGTTGAGCATGTCATGGCCACACAATGCTTAATTCAAAAAAAGCTTAAAACAATGAAAATTGACGTTCAGGGTAAAACTCATCCTCTTGTTTCAGCAAAAGATATTGCTTTGTTTGTTATCGGGCAAATTGGCACTGCTGGCGGCACCGGTTATGCTATTGAATTTTGTGGAGATGCCATTCAGCAGTTATCGATGGAAGGAAGAATGACTCTGTGCAATATGGCAATTGAAGCCGGGGCTCGCTCGGGGATGGTTGCTGTTGATGATACTACAATTAACTATTTAAAAAATAAGCCCTTTGCTCCAACAAATGAAATGTGGGATCTGGCAGAAAAAGAATGGAGAACACTTCACTCTGATTCAGATGCTGTTTTTGACAAAGTAGTTGAAATTGATGCGACCATGATAGAGCCTCAAGTGAGCTGGGGAACATCTCCTGAAATGGTGAAGGGAATTTCCGAATCTATTCCTAAAAAAAGTAATTTAACATCGGACAAGCACCTTGATTTTCAAAGGGCTCTTGCATACATGGGCCTCAATGAAAATACTCCAATCAATGAGATATTTGTAGATAAAGTGTTTATTGGTTCATGCACAAACTCAAGAATAGAGGATTTGAGAGAGGCAGCGCGGTATTTGAAAGGTAAAAAAATTAATCCGAGTATTAAGTTAGCAATGGCTGTTCCTGGGTCAGGTATTGTAAAAAAACAAGCGGAGTCCGAAGGGTTAGATAAAATTTTTATGGAATCAGGTTTTCAATGGAGAGATCCAGGTTGCTCAATGTGTCTTGCAATGAATGCAGATCGACTTGAAAGTGGTGAGAGATGCGCGTCAACGTCAAATCGTAACTTTGAAGGAAGGCAAGGGCAGGGTGGAAGAACCCATTTAGTCAGTCCTGCGATGGCTGCAGCAGCAGCAGTTCATGGACATTTTGTCGATATAAGAAATGAGGAAATCAGTGGATAAGTTTAAACATGTCGTTAGTAAAGTTATCCCTCTTGATCGATCTAATGTTGATACTGACGCAATCATTCCCAAGCAATTTTTAAAGTCAATCAAAAGAACTGGTTTTGGGCCAAATTTGTTTGATGAATGGCGATACCTAGATCATGGTGAGCCTGGTATGGATAATTCTAAAAGATCGATCAACCCTGATTTTGTTTTAAATAAACCACAATTTAAAGACAGCAAGATTCTATTGGTTAGAGAAAATTTTGGGTGCGGGTCTAGTAGAGAACATGCACCTTGGGCATTATTAGATTTTGGTATTAAGGTCATTATCGCAGAAAGTTTTGCTGACATTTTTTACAACAACTGTTTTAAAAATGGTATTTTGCCAATCACTTTGCAAAAGGTTGAAATTGAAGAGTTATTTTCTGAAACTGAGACCAAAACTCTTGAAATTGAAGTTAATTTAGAAAAACAATTTGTTAAGTCTTCAAAATCATATTCCTTTGAAATCGATGAATTTAAAAAGAGCTCCTTGTTGAATGGTTTAGATGAGATTGGATTAACTCTTGAGAATAAAAGTGTAATAGCAAATTTTGAAAAAAGTTATTTTTCAAATTATCCGTGGCTTAAACAGGAATAAAAATGAACATATTAACCCTACCCGGTGATGGTATCGGCCCAGAAATAACAAAACAAGCTGTAAAGATAATTAAGGCATTGTCTCCTAATTTTAATATTGATGAGGCCCCCATAGGAGGTGCTGGTTATGATGCAGATGGAGATCCATTACCACAAACTACTCTCCAAAAAGCTAAAGATGCAGATGCGATACTGATGGGTTCAGTGGGAGATTGGAAGTACGATCAATTACCAAGAGAGTTGAGACCAGAGAGGGGATTATTGCGAATAAGGTCGGAGCTTAATTTATTCGCCAATTTAAGACCTGCCATGTTGTTTGATCAATTGGTGGATGCGTCTTCACTTAAACCTAATATTGTTTCTGGTTTAGATATCTTAATAGTTCGTGAATTAACTGGGGACATTTATTTTGGCCAGCCAAGGGGAATTCATAACCTTAAAAACGGAGAACGTGAGGGTTTTAATACCATGCGTTATTCAGAGAGTGAGATCCGCAGGATAGGAAATGTTGCCTTTCAACTTGCTCAATTAAGAAATAAAAAATTATGTTCTGTAGATAAAGCCAATGTTCTTGAGGCAACTGAACTTTGGCGAGAAGTGATGGTAGATTTATCAGCAAATTATCCAGATGTATCTCTGTCGCATATGTATGTAGATAACGCGGCAATGCAATTAGTCAGGGCACCAAAACAATTTGACGTGATGGTTACAGGAAATATTTTTGGAGATATTTTATCTGATGAGGCATCCATGCTGACAGGTTCTATTGGCATGCTTCCTTCCGCATCCTTAGATATTAATAACAAAGGCTTATATGAGCCAAGTCATGGTTCGGCCCCAGATATAGCTGGTCAAGACATTGCTAACCCAATTGCCACGATTTTATCAGCAGCTATGATGTACAAATACACTTTTAAACAGCCTAATGAAGCTATTAGGATCGAAGAAGCGGTTGAAAAAACACTTCAACAAGGCTATCGAACTGTTGACATAATGGATGACAACTCTACGAAAATTGGATGCGAAGAGATGGGTGACCGTATTTTAGGAAATTTATAAATGAATAAGTTAAAAGTTGGTTTTGTTGGCTGGAGAGGCATGGTCGGATCAGTTCTAATGCAGCGAATGCTCGAGGAAAATGATTTTAAAAATTATGCCTCTTTTTTCTTTTCAACTTCACAAGCTGGCGATAAATGTCCTTTTGATTTTGCACAATCAGAATATCTTATTGATGCTAATAATCTCGAGGAGCTGTCTAATATGGATGTCATCCTCACATGTCAAGGAAGCCAATTTACGATAGATGTTTATGACAAGCTAATAAATCAAAACTGGGATGGGCACTGGATCGATGCAGCATCCCATCTCAGAATGGAAAAAAATGCAGTTATTGTGCTTGATCCAATTAACTCAGATTTGATCGACAAATCTTACTCGGAGGGCGTCAAGACATGGGTTGGTGGAAATTGTACCGTTTCGCTTATGCTGCTTGCAATACATGGATTAATTAAAGAAAACTTGGTTGAGTGGGTTTCATCCATGACTTATCAAGCAGCCAGTGGTGCTGGGGCAAATAACATGAGAGAGCTCTTGTCTCAAATGGGTTATTTATTTAATTCAGTGTCTGATATGTTGGAGAATCGACAAGGATCAATACTTGATATAGATCATAAGATATCTAGTGCAATGTTAGATAAAAATATGCCAATAAATAATTTTGGGGTTCCTCTTGCTGGTAGTGTAATTCCATGGATTGACTCAGATCTTAAAAATGGCAGCAGCAAGGAAGAGTGGAAAGGACAAAATGAGACCTTAAAAATTCTAGAATCACAATACGCACCCGTCATGGTTGATGGATTATGTGTTCGAATTGGTACCATGAGATGTCATAGCCAAGCGTTAACGATCAAAATGAAGGAAAGTTTATCAATAGAGGATGTTAATGAAAAAATTTCAGCAGGAAATCAGTGGGTAAGATTGATTACTAATGAACGTGATGCGACCATAAATCATTTATCCCCAATCAATGCATCTGGTAAGTTAGATATTCTAGTGGGTCGAATAAAAAAACTTAACCTTGATAGCAATATGATCTCTCTATTTACCATTGGGGATCAATTATTATGGGGGGCGGCTGAACCATTAAGACGAATCTTGAGTATAATATCCAACAAATGATTAGATTAATTAAATTATTTCTTTTTGCTACTGCATTCTCAGTTATTTTTTCTGCTCAAGCGCTGCAGCTAGGAAAAATCTCGATCAATTCGAAACAAGAACAACCTCTGAATGCTGATATTGAGGTCATTCTAACAAAAGCTGATGATGTGACTGAGTTAGTGCCGAGCATTGCCTCAAAAGAAGACTTTGAATCCCAGGGTATTGAAAGACTTCCTGTCCATGCAAACATTGATGCTAATTTTGTAAAAAACTCTGAGGGGAAGATTTACTTAAAATTAAAAAGCGACAAGCCGGTTAAAGACCCTTTCCTAGATTTGTTAATCCAGATTGATTCGCCTAAGGGTAGAAATTATCGTGAATACACAGTGCTTCTTGATCCACCAGACCCGATGGATAAGATGATAAATGAAACCCTTGAAAAAGATACTGCAAAGAAAGATAACAATAAACTTCCTGCAAAAGATTTGGCTGAAGGAAAAAAACGTGAAATTGATTCAAAAGAAAAATCCAAAGAAAATCAAGACTTAATTGAGACACAAAAAGAAGAGGTAGAAGAAGAAAAGCAACAAACTGCTAAAAAAGAGCAAGCCAAGGAGGTAGTTAAAAACACCAAAGAAGAAGTCATTGATGATCAAGACATCGATGAGCAAAAAACAGTCAAATCTGCACCAGGTAAAACTTTGTACCAAATTGCTCGTGAAAATAGCCTATCAGGAATTACTTTAGAGCAAATGGTGGTTGGTATTTATCAAAATAACAAAAAAGCATTTGCTGAAGGAAATATAAATGGATTGAATAAAAATCAGATTCTATCAGTACCTAATAAATCATATTTTGCAGAATTAAGTCATTTAGAAGCAAGAAAGATTTTGAAATCTCAAAATGATGAATGGAAAAAACTAACGCAACCAAAAGCCAGTGAAAATAAATCTATTAAGAAGCCAGAAAATAGTAAAGAAAAAGAAAAGATTGAGAAGTTAGAGCTTAAGCTTGCTGAGGCGGAACAAAAATTAAAAGAGCTAGCTGAAAGTAAGAAAAACGATTTAACAGCTGATGCTCAAAATAAGAATGAGCCTTCAGAGACTTTCTCAGATCAAAAAGAAATGACAGATATTAAAGGAGATGATTTTGAAATTGAGGAGATTGTCTTAGATGATGATGTACAAGAAATTAATGGTGATGTGTTCACATCCTCTATCTCTGCTGACTCAGAAATTAATGAAATTTTATTAAAAGATGATGATAAAAATAAAAATAATAACTTAATGATTGTTTTAGTCCTTTTATTTTTAATTACTTTAGTGGCTGGGATTATTTTCTTCATCTCGAGAAAGAAAAAAGATGAAAAACCAATATTCTCATCTGAAATCAATACCAACCAACAAAATACTGAACCAGATGTAATTGATAACTTATCTCGTGAGGATAAAAACTCATTTTAATAAGTGATTGAGCTTCTTAAATTATTAGCTACCCTTATATCACTCAAGTTCATATATTACTTATCATTAACCCTGAATTGCTACCTACTTCTTTTTTTAATATTGGTTTGTTTTTATATAAAGCACAATCCATTTATTTTTTTCTTAAAGGTAAAATATTTCCTCATCAGCATCTTTATTATTTTTCCACTATCTGTTCCAGGGGAAATAGCGGTTCAGTTTTTTAATTTTTCGGTCACATACGATGGTTTTTATGCGGGCCTTAAACAATCATTACTTTTGCTAAACATATTTTTAGTTGCCAAAATTTACTTACTAAAAACTCAAGAAATAGATGTGGTAAATTCAATCATGTATTTTATTTATCCATTTAAGTTTTTGGGTTTGAACGTTAATAAATTGTATAAGATAATAATTTTGACATTTAGCTATTTCAGACTGTTTTCTCGTAAAAAATTTAATTATAGAAGTCCTGTAAATTCTTTTAATAGTTTTTTATTTTCTCAAGAAAATTTGAAAATTAAGATAAATGCATTTGAGCTGAATCATTATGGTTATTTATTCATTTTTTGTTACTTTTTAGTTGTATTTATTTTATGAGAATAGCTGCTATAGTCGAGTACCTAGGAACAAACTATGCTGGTTTTCAAATTCAGCCTAATCAAAATACTATACAATTATTTTTACAAAATGCTTTATCAAAGATTGCTAACCATGATATCAAGATTGAAGCATCCGGGAGGACAGATGCTGGTGTTCA
>Ga0102960_1000152_pt1 | contig 24696 bp, 43 predicted proteins | sample SalPon2_B_H2O_MG_2_FD_84521 | JGI IMG/M metagenome (GOLD analysis project Ga0102960, IMG submission 84521) | Salt pond water microbial communities from South San Francisco under conditions of wetland restoration - Salt Pond MetaG SF2_B_H2O_MG | ecosystem: Environmental > Aquatic > Non-marine...
ACAATCTTTCCAATGTGCTAGCCTACATCTTAACGCATATTTACCTAACACATATTCAACACTATACTGTTTTTTTGACGTTTTGTCAATACATAAAATTTCAAATTTAGGAAATGCCACCTTTACGTACTCCAATCTTCGTAAAATTTAATGCTAGCAAGATTCTTAGCCTTGCTTTCGCACATAATATCAAAATCTGGCCAAAACTGTATGGCCCATTCATTTACTGCTGAGTTCCAGTAATAATCACTGTGAGCTCGTAGCTTTTGTTTTTTGTAACCTTGTTGCAAAAGAGATTCCAAATTAGGCCTTATATCGGTAGGATGATCTGGTAGGTAATCTTCTTTTGTTACACTGTAATGCATTGTGGGTCTTACCCCTCTCCAACTTTCTAAAACCATTTTAACTCTATGATCATTATGACTAATGTACTCACCTGTTTTTACCCAATGATGATGAATATCTAAAACTGTAGGCACAATATCTGCAAGTTCCAAACAATCTTCTAATCCCCAACTTATTTCTTCGTTTTCAACAGTAATTGTGTTTCTAGCTTCAGGTGTAAGCTTACCAAATACTTTTCTAATACCTTGTGGACCGCCTCTACCTGAGATATGTATGTTACACTTTGCATCTTGGAACTTTTTTCCATATCCCATCCAACGCAACAGATCCACATGATACTCAAATTCTTCAATGCTACGTTCTACAATATCAGGATTATCACTTGCTAATACAACAAATTGTCCTGGATGAAAACTAATTCTTACATCTAATTTTCTTGCAGATTCTCCTACTTTGCTATATAGCTCACTTGCTCGCTGTTTTACATCTGGTTTTTGCCAATAATAACTAAAATCCTGTTGAGTATAACACGGCAATTGATTACTACCTAGCCGTACCATACGCAATTCAGGTTCTAAACCACCTACATATTCCACCAACTTTAGTGCCGCATTTCCATTATGCTCCATTATATCCCATAACCTTTGTTCTGCATCTGCTTTAGTTTGCCTAGATAGCCAAGCTACAGTTGTATTTTTTTCTGTGTAAGGTCGTTGTATTTCTTCTAGAATGCGTTGTGTCTGTGTTTGATCTGGATCTAAATATTTACAAGCAAAACCAATTCGCATAAGCAATCCTGTTAAAGGTTATGATATTAATATACATTATTTCTAAAAATATATCAAGATATTTCTTCAAGTGTGACTTGTAAAGGATAGTTATTTTGTTTTGCTAACATTTTGGTTTCGTATGCTTTTTGCTCTGCAACTTGAAAACTATATAATCCTGCTTGAGCCTTTCCTTTTTGATGAACTGATAACATTATTTGAAAAGCAGATTCTTCTGATTTACCAAAAACTTGCTGCAATACATACATTACAAATTCCATAGTAGTATAATCGTCATTAATTAACATGACAGCATACATCTTGGGTTTTTTAGTTTTAATTTTATCTTGTGTATAAAATTCTGCATCAGTTGTCATATTTTTTTCCGTGGCATAGTTTTAGTTATATCTATTTTCAATAAATTAAATGTACCACCTTTGCTTTTTAACGTACCGTCATTTGCTTGACCATTTTGATCAGGATGTTGTTCTTTCATACCTATATCAGCATCTTCTGCATTGACAAATTCTCCTTCTATAGGTTCTCCATTTTTTAACGTTTCATCCATTCCTTGTAATGCTTTATGGTCTTCTGGGCTATAAGGAATTGTGATTGCTTTTGGTTTGTCTTCTCCTTTTAAAATAACCCACAAATAAATTTGATCTTCCTCTGCTCCAATAAAATAGTTTAATAAATAAAAATCTTTTTCATTCGTTTTTACTGTTGGATAACCAAAAAGATCATTTATATAAAAATAAGTTCCAATTATAAAAAACAAACTTAAAGGGATAATATAAATTAAATGTATACTTTGCTTTAATTCTATTAACAAATATAAAAAAATACTAGTCAATATAACACAAAATATAACCAAATAAATCATGTTAAAATCCTGATGTAGAAGTAGACGTAGACATTGGAGATAGTAACGTAACTATTTTTTTACTTAATGTATTAACATTCTTGTAAGTACCATCAGGTTTTATAGTAAATCTAGCAAAAGTTTCTTCTTGTCCTATTCTAGAAAACTTTTTTTCTGCAGTGTGAACAATGCTATATGGATTAAGTTTGTAAATACTTACCGTTAATGTTAGAATGTCTATTGCTTTTTTATTATTAGTGGTAGTAAACATAGTATCTGATTTTCTTCCTCCATAAAAATGTGCATTTACAATATATTCTCCAGGTTCAAAAGCCCGTATATTAACTATTTCTCTATTGATATACACAACCTCTGATTTATTAGATCCCATACTAGAGTATGTATCATTTCTGTGTCCTAAATCATCTTTATCTAAAAACACACTACCTACCTGAGGATTCATAAATCCAACTTTACCATGTGGAGTTTCTACCCACAAATCAATATCACTGTCAGATTCGTCGTCCCAGTCCAGGACTATCATATATTCTGCTTTTTGTTCTATTTCACTTTTCTTTTCAGGATCATTAATCATCAAGAAACTCAACACGAATAAAAAAACAAATCCCAAAATCAAGTTAAATAATAGATCAATAAAAGCTAGGTTACTGTTGTATTTGTTTGTCATTTGTCAAAACTAACTGACATTTCAGTAATACACTACTAGTTAAACCTATTAGGGTTGTTAACAATGCAGTACCCATGCCATTTGCCATTGTACTTAAACTGGCTTTTATAATTGAAGTATCTCCAACATCTAAATTACCAAATACTGTATAGAGCATGTAGATAAAACCTATTACTGTACCTATCATTCCCAAACTGACCAAGATTTCACTAACAAACCATTCTGTTTCATAGGTATATGTATCTACTTTTTCTACAAACTGTTTATATATTTTATAACCAACAATTATGCTTGAAATTGTGAAAAACAATAAGATTACCAGGCTCAATTTAGTTAAATCATTTTCATACAAAAATTTATCAAAATCGAAATATATGCTAACACATGATCCAATTACTGATAAAACGATGATTAACCACCATTTTAAAAAAACATTCATTTTAACTTTCCAAATATAAATAGATTTTCACTAGACGTGTATATCATGATGTGGTAAAATATATAATATATTTATTACTTATACAGATTTAGGCAAGTGTTTAGATTTTGCCATAATGCTTTTGCTTTCCACAATCCAAAAGTCTTCTTGATCATGGTTAATTTTCCTAGTCCATCTTCCGTGTTCTACAAGGACATAATCTCCAGCAGCAATGTCTTCTTCCTCATTAGGATGTGTTTGTAGTACCTTAAACCATCTAGGTCTTACGCCAATATCTTTTCCATCATCATCTAATATAATAATACCAGCGTCTGTTACTCTTTCACCTTTATCTACTGCTTCTGTAACTACTTTTCCTTTTAATGGTCTTTTCATTTTACCTCTTTTTCTTCAATACTTCCATCTTCATGTTCCCATTCTTCAATCATTTTTCCTTTTCTTTTATAGGATTTTAACAAATAAGGATACTGTGGTTTTTCTTCTGTACTAAAATTTACATTTTCTTGAACTTCTATTTTTTTATCTCTTTCCTTTTCAATTTGTGCAAAGGTTTTAACAATTTTACCACCTTTACCAAGTTTATCTCCTCTAGCATTAACATTCATATTTCCTACTGCTATTGTTGTTTCGTTTTTACTAGCAATAGCTGCCATATTTATAGTTTTTCCTTTAAGTGTTTTAACTTCTTTCATTTTATAAATTCCTTTATATCTAAATTATATTTAAAACTGTCAACTTTATGAACCCCTATTAAATACAGTAAATAAGAACTCACTGAGCTACCTCTTCCAACACCCCAAACAACATTACCTTTTTTCATTTCATCTACTAGAAATATCATTAAGCGTAATACATCAAATAAATTATTTTTAGCATATATATTTAATTCTTTAGTTACTCTATCTTTTTGTTCTAAATTTAAATTAAACTTATTAAAAAAAACTTCTAAATCTAAATATTTGTATGTATCAGGTATTAACCATTTACAGTCTATATGATTAGTTAAAATTTTTTTTTTAGAAAATTTATTAAATTTTTCTATATCTTTAGTTGATTCTATTACAAAATTATCAAGATCTGCACCATTAAGTAACATATCTATAGCTTTATCTACAGTAAGAGTTATTTCACCGTTAGCATTAATGTAATTATCAAACCACATTTTTAACCAATGTCTAAAATATTATTAAATTCTTTATTATCTGATTGCAAATTTTTATTTAAAAATTCTTGTTTACAAATTTCTATTTCATTTTTTATACTTAACATTTGATTAAATGCTTGAGAATTTGCAGATTTTTTAAATTTTTTAAGGAAATTATTTTCATATTCTAGTAATTCTTCTAAAGTTTCAAATTTAGGAATGTAAAACATTTTTTAACTCGACATCTTTGTAATAAATTTTACCTAAAGCTAACCAATTTTTAACTTTGTTAAAATTAATTAATAAAAAATTAAAATTATCAATATTAATTACATCGTCTAATATATCTGCTTGAAATAGTAATTTTTTTTCTTCATTCCAATTAAAGTCAAAAAATCCTTTTTTAAAAATAATTTGTGGAATTGTATTACAGTCTAAAATAAAATCATTTAAATTTTTAGTGTTGTTAGCTATATTTATTGAACATGTATGGATACAAGGATACTTTATTTTGTTAATAATACAATTTGTGCCTAATAAAAAAATTCTTGTCACAAATCTCCGTCTTTTCTGTTTTCAGAAAACCAACTATCAAATTTACCACCAGGATAGCGTTTAGCAAGTTTATCTATATTCATTTTAATAACTTCATTAGGATCAATATTTAATGCCATACATCCTTGTACCCAATACCAAATTACATCTCCTAGCTCTCTTTTCATATGCCATTCTGTATCAGCATCACATGGCTTACCTTGAAAAATTATCTTTTTAACAATTTCAGCAAATTCTCCTGCTTCACTTGCCAAACCTATTGCTGCTGTTAACATTCTGGGAATATTTACACTATCGTTAATATGAGGTCCAGCCTCAAGCTCTGCGATTCTTTTACTGAAATCACTAAACTGTTTGCTTTCTTTACTGGTTACAGAATCAACAAATTCTGCATAATCATTTAAATTGACATTTGCATCCATGATGGTTTTTCCTGAAATTCAAAGTTATCTGGTATACTAAAGCTAGTACTACATCCGCATGTTGCTTTAGCTTTTGGGTTATTGTAACGTGGTCCTGGAGCGGCAAGATCAGTATTCCAGTCTATCTCTAATCCATCTATTAATAGATGACTTTTTCTATCAACACAAATATTGACATCTTTATCTGTAAAAATATGATCTTTAGTCTCAGGATAATCAAATTCTAACACATATTCATATCCGGCGCAACCTCCTCCTTTAACTATAACCCTTAGATGCTTATCAGTTGCTTCTTGATCTTCTGCTAATCTTTTAAAATTTTTTGCTGCTAAATTTGTTAAATGTATCATCAATCGTCACCTTTTCCTGGTAAAGGAATAAAAAAATCTTTTTTCTCAGGATCATTAGTAAATTCTTTATAAGGGTTCCACTTATCAGCATTTTCTAATTTTCCTGTATTTTTTGTTAAATTAGGCCAAATTTTAGAATATTTCTCATTAATATCAAACCAATAATCTTTTTTCTCTTTAGTAGTATCTTTATGTGTATCAGGAATAATTGCTTTTGCAGGACATTCAGGTTTGCAAACTCCACAATCAATACACTGATCAGGATCTATCACAACCATATTTTTACCTTCATAAAAACAATCAACAGGACACACTTCTATACAGTCTAAATATTTACAATTTACACATTCACCTGTAACTATATACGTCATTCAAATTCCTCATTATAGTTATATTGGTCTAAATGATAAGGATTAAAATTATTGTAACTTGAATAATTCCACATATCCATTTCGGCTCTTGCTTCTTCACTCATCATATGAGGTCCCCATTGAGGGTCAAACGTTACCTCTACATCACAGGTTAAAATACTTTCAACTTTTAATACTGCCTCTTTGACCCATTCTGGCAACTCTTCTGCTACAGGGCAAAAAGGACTAGTTAAACTCATTAATATTTTAACATTCTTTGTATCTTCAATATTAATATTATATATTAATCCTATATCAAAAATATTTATAGGAATTTCAGGGTCATATACTGTTTTTAATTGTTCAATAATTTCATCCTTTAAGGACTGCATCTAGCTCTCCATTGAGATACATTTCTGTTACAATATCACAACCGCCAATGAATTCTCCATTTACATATAATTGCGGAATAGTCGGCCAATTGCTAAAGTCTTTGATTGCTTGCCGCAATTCATCATCATCTAACACATTTTCAGAAACGAAATCTGCTCCTAACGTATGTAAAATTCCCGATACTTTTGCACTAAATCCGCACATTGGTGCATCAGGTGTTCCTTTCATGTATAATACAACTTTATTAGAAGAGATATCATTTTGTATTTTTTCATTTAATGTCATTTTTTAATTCCTTTAATTTAAAAATTAAGTTAATCATACCATTAGCTCTACTAGGACTAAGTACAAATCCTAAAGATTGTAACAATTTAGGATCAAACATTTTTGCATCTTGCTTCGTAAACTTATTAAATAAATCACAAAACATTGAAGCTAATCCTTTAGTAATTACAGCGTCTGCATCACTTTTAATAATATTTTGATCTATATCTACCCACAAATTACTAGCACAACCTGCAACTAAATTTTGCGGTAATTTCTTAATTTGAGGCAAAACCTCAGCGTCATTAGCCCAATCTAATATATTTTGATATCTATCAAAATTATCTAAATCCTTAAATTCTTCTACTAAAGCAGCAAAATGATCCATAATTAACTAAATTTCCTAATTCTTGTCTCGTGTCTTCCGCCTTCGAACTCTGTTTTAAGGAAAATATTAACAATATCTCTTACAATAGAAGTATTAACTGTCCTTGCTCCTAAACATAACACATTTGCATCATTATGTTTCCTAGTCATTTCTGCAGCATAAACATCATTACATAGTGCTGCCCGAATAGTAACAATCTTGTTTGCAGCCATACTCATACCTATACCTGTGCCGCAAACTAAAATACCAAAGTCTGCACGATCCTGCAAGATTTCAGCACACACTTTTTTAGCATAATCTGGATAATCAACACTATCAGGTGTATTGCAACCTAAATCTGTTATTTCAATATTATGTTGCTTTAAATGATCTACAATCATGTCTTTTACTAAATAACCTGCATGATCACTTCCTATTGCTATACGCATGTTTACTCTTTGTTGGAATTTTTAGTTAGTGTATCTAAACTTTTTTGTAAAGCTACTTTAAACATTTTAACATCTTTTTCATCATTAATCAAGCCTGAACTTGCTCTTACTACACCTTTTTTACTTATACGTTTTACATAAGGCTCTGCACATAAATTACCTCCCCTAACGGCAACATTCTGTGATCCTAATAAACTTGCAACATCAAAAGCATCAAACTCTGATATAAAGCTACAAATGCAATCTGAGTTTTCATTAACAACTTCACAATTCAATCCTTTTACAATAATATTTAATTCTTGGATAATCTCTTTTGAATACTCTTTTGCTTTTTCTCTACCAATGTCTGTTAAAAAATTACAAGATTCTGCAAAACCCAATGCTCCAGCAATATTAGGAGTTCCAGCTTCAAACTTAGCAACTCCTTCACTGTATACTGCATTACCGATAGTAACTCTGTCTACAGTACCTCCACCTACTTGCCAAGGTTTCATTTTTTCTAATAATTTTTGGTCTACACATAAAGCACCTATACCAGTAGGTCCGTACATTTTATGAGCACCAAAACTAACAAAATCTGCTTTAGGATAGGTATTGTATTTAATGCTTTGTGCTGCATCAACATGCAAGTAACAATCAAAAGTTTTAGCAAAATAAGCTATTTTCTCTAAAGGTTGCTCTATACCTGATACGTTACCTACATGAGCTAATGTTAATAATTTTCGTTTACTAATACTTTGTGTGCTTTTTAAAACATCGTGTAAGTTATCTAAATCTATCAAACCATTATTATCATATTCTAACCAGTATATTTTTACACCTTGTCTTTGTTGTAATTCAATCCAGGGCAACATGTTACTGTGATGCTCACAACTTGGAACATATATACCATCATCTTTTCCCCAGTCGCTACAAAAACTATAAGCTAATAAGTTAATACTTTCCGTTGTTCCTCTTGTAAAAATACACTCAGGAGAACTAAACCCTGCAAATTCTGCAACTGTTTCTCTAGCATTTTCATATGCTACAGTAGCTTGTTGTCCTAGTTCATGTGGAGAGCGATGTATATTAGCTCTCATTTTTTCGTAGTATTTGTATTCACTATTAATTACTGATGTAGCTGTAGGGCTTGTGGCAGCATTATCAAAATATGCCCATTCATCGTTATTATGAAATAAGTCTTTGAACATCAATTAATCTCTCTATGTGTTTATCAGCTTCTGCTGATTGTACTATCATTGAATTAATAATTCCCTGTAACAACAGCTCTTTTGCATTTTTAATTCCTCTAGTATTAAGATAGAAAAGCTGATCTGCATTAAAATATCCCATTGAGCATCCATGACTACATTCTACACTATCTGTATGGATATATAAATCAGGCCGTGCTAGTATTACACTAGAATTATGAAGCAAAAAGTTTTTGATATTTACATGAGCTGAATTGGCTTTAGTACCTTTGTTAATTGTAACTCCTACAACATTGGTGATACTACTATCTTTGCCTGCAATGTTGAGTGACTTTACAGTTACTGAATTATTATTACCAGTACATTTAATATTTATATTCACTTCTGTTTCAAAATCAACAGCAGTATTTACAATATAAACATTGGCATTATTATTATTACCAAGGTTGATAGATGTATTTATCTGTTCTGAAGCACCATAATAACCAAATATCTCCAAATTTGCATAGTGATAAACTTGATTAGATTTAACATCTTTAAGTGAATTGATTATATCCTTCATTTTTTATTTTTTGTAACATATTTGGTTGATAAGTATTCAATTTGGAGTTTGCTATTACGTGAACTTGTGATGGCTGCAAATAGTCATATAACTTAAAATTGTGACTTACAACAATACAAGCAGTATCAGATGTTAAATAATTTTTAATTAGTTCTGCTATAATATGCAATGCATCTACGTCTAGTCCACTATCGATTTCATCTAGTAACAACAACTTAGGTTTAAGCATCAGCATTTGTAAAATTTCCATTTTTTTACGCTCTCCACCACTGGCATTCAAATTGAACAAACGTTGGTGCCAATCTTGTCCTAGTTCTAACTTACTTGCATTATCTTTAAATTCAGTTAGTATTTGTTTAATTTTAACTGTGCTATCACGTTCTCTTACAGATTCTCTAACAACAGCCATGTTACTGATTCCTTCTATTTCTATAGGCTGTTGAAATGTCATGAATATTCCAGCTTTTGATCTTTCATCTGGAGGCAACTCTGTAATGTCTTTGTCGTTAAAAAATGTTTTACCTTTTACGTCAAAAGTTTTTCCCATTATTGCATTTAATAATGAACTTTTGCCACTGCCATTTGGTCCAAGCAAGGCATGTATTTCACCTGGATTGATAGCAAAGTTTACCTTGTCTAATAATTTTTTTCCATTAATACTAACAGAATAATCTAGTAATCTAAGCATGTCTCCTTTTTGCTTCTAAAGCTTGTTGTCTTAATACATTTGCATTATGTTCACAAATAAGAGCTTCTATTTCGCAAACCTCAGCGTGAAGTTCATCTTTTCTAGCTTGTAGTTTACTTAAAACATCTTGAGGTATAACATTATCTACAAAATAATTTTCTTTAGTATATTTTAGCATAATATTATCTGTGTACCAGGTTTTACGAAGTTGTTCTACTTTTTTTGCATTTTCTGCTATTAAATCTCTATAGTCTGACATATAATTTTTTATTGATTGTTATCCTATTGCTCCTTCTAACTGTACTTCTAATAATTTATTTGCTTCTGCAGCAAATTCCAAAGGTAATTTATTAAATACATCTTTACAAAAACCATTTAGTATAAGTGTACTTGCTTTTTCTGGACTTAAACCTCTAGTATTAAGATAGTATAGTTGATCTTCGTTCAGTTTACTAGTGGTTGCCTCATGTTCTATTATAGCATCTTTTCTACTATTTTCAATATAAGGAATTGTTACAGCACTACATTTATTTCCTAGTAACAAACTATCACACTGAGTAAAATTTCTGGCACTTTTTGCTTCATCAGCTACCCTTACTAAACCTCTATAAGCATTACTACTTGATCCTGCTGATATTCCTTTACTGATTATCCTGCTTCTGGTATTTTTACCTAAATGGATCATCTTGGTTCCAGTGTCTGCAACTTGATGATTATTTGTGAGTGCAACACTGTAAAATTCTCCTATACTGTTATCTCCACGTAAAATACAACTAGGATATTTCCAGGTTATCGCACTACCAGTCTCTACTTGTGTCCAACTAATTTTGCTTTTGTTACCTTTACACAAACCACGTTTGGTTACAAAATTATAAATACCACCTTTTCCGTTTTCATCTCCAGGATACCAATTTTGTATTGTGCTATATTTTATTTCTGAATTCTCCATAGCTACTAACTCTACTATTGCAGCATGTAGTTGATTTTCATCTCTCATTGGAGCAGTACAACCTTCTAAGTAACTCACATAACTGTTGTCGTCTGCAATAATTAATGTTCTTTCAAACTGTCCTGTTTCACGTTCGTTTATACGGAAATACGTGCTTAACTCCAATGGACATCTGACTCCTTTGGGAATATAAACAAAACTACCATCACTGAACACTGCAGCATTTAAGCAAGCCCAAAAATTATCAGTATATGGTACAACAGTACCCAAATATTTTTTGATAATATCTGGACACTTTTGTACACCTTCATTAAAACTACCAAATATAATTCCTTGCTCAGCAAGTTTTTCTTTGTATGTAGTACCTAAACTAACACTATCAAATACAGCATCAACAGCAACACCTGCTAATGCAGCCTGTTCTTTTAGTGGTATACCTAATTTTTCAAAATCAGCTAAAATTGCTGGGTCAACTTCTTCTAAACTTTTAGGACGATTTTTAGGTTGGCTATAGTAATGAATGTTTTGAAGATCAATACTTGATAAATTAAAACTAGCCCATTTAGGTTGTTTTAAAGTCAGCAATCGCTTATATGCCTTTAAACGATACTCTAATAACCAACTAGGTTCAGAATTTTTTTCGCTTATAGCACGAATTGTATTTTCAGATAATCCTTTACTGAATACTTCTGACTCCACATCAGTAACAAATCCAGCATTGTATTTTTGATTGACTATGTTTTCTATACTCATTTATATTTCATTAAAAATAAACTTAAATTGCTCTGTTCTTTAAATCTTAAGAAAAGCTTTTGTACAAAAGCATACTTTCTACTTGACCAGTCTTTACCATTAGGACCTAATTCAGACTCTAACAAGTTGTTCATTGCACTACACCATCTGGGAAATCCATTATTACTTAAACTTTTCTCTTTCCATTCATCACTAGGTCTAAGTATAACTAACCAATAATATGGATGAGCTTCAATTTCATTAACTTCTAGTATATCAAATATCATCTAAATTCAGTAATACCTAATTGTTTTACTGCTCTTTGTAATGCTACTATTTGATTTACACAATCATATAAAGCATGATGTTTATACTCTTTAGGAATTTCAACATTAGCACATTTATATATAGTTCTATAATCCATTACTTCCCAGTATTTCCAAGGAGTAGAACGTTTATATTTTCCAAACACATTTTCCATAATAGGAAAATCAAAATAAGAACCATTAGCCCAGTAATGAGTACAACCTTTACTCCATTTGTAAAATTCTGTAATAATTTTTTTAAGGTGAGTTCTATCCTTTGGATCAAAAGCCTCCTTGGTTACATGTTGTTCTTGTTTAGACCACCATTCAATAGTGCTATCATCAATTGTTAATTTTAATTCATCACAGCTATCTATATCAACTCTGTGATAAAATGTATCCAAATTAAATATTTTGCCATCAACAATAGAACTAGAATTATCTGCAAAAGGATCAAATCTAACAGCAGCGATTGTTAACCAACAACTTGTAGGTACAGTACCTAAAGTTTCTAAGTCAATCATTACATGTTTCATAACATTTTTAAAAAAGGAGTAGCAGTTTCATCAGGTATATACCATTTGCGATTTAAATTACCAACGCCAAGCTCTAACTTGTAAACAGTATTTGATTGTGTCCTCCATTTTCCATGTCCAAAAAGTCTATTACATGTAGACACAAGTTTATAAAAATGTTCCTTGTCTCTAACACAAATATCAACTAAATGTAAATTACATTTTTTTATTTTGGACATAATTTTTTTAATTATCAGGAACAATCTTAATTGATGCTCCATCCCAAGATTCATTTAAAGTAACTTGACAAGCAAGTCTGCTTTTGTCATTCGCATTAAAAGCAAATGCGTCCAAGCAATCCTGTTCGTCTTCTTGTTTCTCCATACTTCCTCCTGATTCTACTACAACATGACACGTTCCGCAATCTAAAAATCCACCGCATAAACCAAATCCTTCATCAAGATTATTTTGAACCATCAAACTAGTGAGTTTTTGTTTATTACGAAATTCATAATCATTCGTATTACCATTTCTATCAGTAATTGTTATTTTCATTTTTACCTTTTTAAAATATCTATTAAATTTGTACTAGTTGTTGTATATTGAAATTCAGGAGTTTCACCTTTAATACTTTTATATGCAGATTGAACTGCAAGCGTAGTTTCATGGAACCCACTTAAAATTAGTTTTAATTTTCCTGGGTAGGTGTTACAATCTCCAACAGCATACACACCAGGAATAGTAGTTTGAAAGTTTTCTGTATTTACATTAATAAGACCATTAATGTTCCATAAACTTTCAAAACTCCCTAAATTAGCCCTCGACATAAGTAAACCAAAAAACATAAAGATTTTATCTGCTTTTAAGAAATGTTCTGATTCTTTTTGATTGATTGTTATTCCTTGATCATTTATACTTGTTGCATTGCTGTTAAGATATAAAGTTATTTCATTTTTTTCTACTTTATCCATTAAGGAATTAACACTGTGCGGAGAAGCTCTAAATTTACCTGTTCTGTGAACTAAAGTTAATTTTTTAGGAATTTGTCTTTCATTAAGTAACAAACACCAGTCTAATGCAGAATCACCTGCTCCAAAGATAACAACTTCCTTGTCTTTAAGACTATCTATATTTTTTAATGTATAATTTACAAGTCCTGAATTTTCATGTACATCTAAATTTAATAAGTTAGGCTTTTTAGGTACAAATTTTCCTCCTCCACTTGCCATAAAAATACATCCAGCACTAATAAATTCACCTGATTTTAATTCTATTATGAAAAGATTTTCTTTTTCTTTATTAACTGTTAGTATTTCATTTTCTAAATATACATCATAATTAAAAGGTTTAATTTGTTCTAGTAAAGCATCAACATGTTGTTGTGCAGTTTGGTAAGGAACTCCGGGTATATCATAAATTGGTTTTTCTGGATATAATTCAGTACACTGTCCGCCAGGTCTATCCAAAGCATCTACAATACCACAGGTTAATCCTAATAAACCTGCTTCAAATACTGTGAAAAGACCAACAGGACCTGCACCTACAATAAAAATGTCGTAATATTTCATAAAGATTTTATGTCAATGTGTAAATCGATTTTTTTAAGTTTAGAAATAGAGTAAGCTTCTAATGCCTTTTGCTCGGCAATTTCATAGTTATACTTGCCTGCTGTAATTTTTCCATTTTGTAACAAATCAGCCATTAATTGTGTAATATGTTCAACATCATGATTAAATATGTCTTTTAGTATTTCAGAAAATTGAGACAAATCATTACTAGAAGTTTTTTCTACAACAACTTCATATTTACTAGGTAATTTTAATTGTGTTTTTGTAGATACTTCCATAAAAACTAACTCCTTATATTATATTTATTTAATCTACCGTTAGTATATATGTAACTGGCTCTAATTCTATTACATTAGTATTGTTTTTTAAGTATGTATACAATTTTGTTTGATAAAATAGTTGGACATCTGAAACATTATCTGGATTCACTATAGCACCAGTGTAAGTCATTTGAGATCTATTTAAGTTAAAATTAAAGAATCCATTATCAGTAACAACGTAATTAGAATTGGCAGGTGAAATTCCTGTTTGATTCATAGCAACACTATCTACATCTCCATGTACATGAAATTCCAATGCAGTTAGGTTATCTGCTGTCCAATTTGCAGATGTTACAGTTCCTGTGGTGCCGCCTTTTAATGATAATTCATAAACCGATTGAGTCAATATAGGTTGTGTGTTGGTAGTATTGTCTTGTAGCCTTGTATCAGTTATATATACAGTGTTAATAGTTTCATTATTAGTGACATGATCTAAATCTGTAGTTGTAGTAACTGTAGCAGTATCAATAAGAGTATAGTTGTCTTTGATGGTAACTTCTTTTTCTAACTCTGTCCTAGGCCATTCAGAACAAGAAGCTGCAAATACTAATGCAGTTAAAAATATTTTTTTCATGTTTTCTCCTTATATAGTATTTAACAGAAAAGGGAGGATATTAATCCTCCCAGTTTGGAATTAACCTGTTACGACAGGAATTTGCTTAGGACGTTCTTCTTCTGGAATAATTTGTTCTAGATCTACAGTCAACAAACCATTCTTTAGTACAGCATTTTTTACCTGTACATGTGGTCCTAATCGGAAAGTTCTTTCAAACCCTCTTGTTGCAATTCCTCTGTGCAAGTAGTTCTTCTTTTCTGAAGCATCTACTGTTTCTTTTTTGCCGCTAATTGTCAACACTCTTTCCTTTTGAGAAACGTTGATTTCTTCTTCAGCAAAGCCAGCAATAGCCAAGCTGATTGTCCAATTGTTTTCATCAACTTCCTCAATGTTATATGGAGGATAGCCTACATCACGTGTAGGATAATTAGAGTGGAAAGTTTCCAAATCTCTGAAAATACTGTTCATTCCTACTGTGAATGGAATCAATGATGAAATAGCGTCATTTAAAGATGAGGTTGTAAGATGTCGTGTCATGTTATTCTCCTTATTAAGCAAGACATATAAAATGCAAGCACCCACAATTGGCATGCTCACATAATTATTTATACAACAAATTTAATTTTTTGTCAATAATATTTTATATATTTTTTGAGTTGTTTGTTTATTTCACGTTCACGTCTAGCAATAGATTTTTGTTTTTCTATTCTTTTTTTATCACTGGGTTTTTGATAAGCTTTACGATTATAATATTCTTTTATTATTCCGCTCTCTAAAGTCATTTTTTTAAATCTTCTAATTGCCTTGTCTGTTTCATTATATTTTACATAAACAATAAATCTAGTTGCGTTTGCCATTTGTTAATATTGCAATTATCCTGTTGTGACTTACAGTGGGTTTTTGTTCCCATTCAGTTTCTGCAATCATACATTTTACTTTATCTAACAAGTCAACACCTTTATCTGCATGTTGTATTTGTCTACCAAGTAATTTCACAACAAGTTTAACTTTCTTGTTTATATTTATGAAATTTTGTATTTTCTTTGCTTTAACTTCTAAGTCATGTTGTTGAGTTAGCAGTTTAAATTGCATTTCTTTTGTTTCTATTATACTTTGACGTTGCTTTTGTTTATTTTTTTTGTCTTTTTTACTTTTTTCATATAAAAACTTGCCTTTATCACAAATTTTGTAAACATGTGGTGTAGACTTATCTGTTATACATAGTAAGTCTAAATTTTTTTCTTTTGCTAAAAATTTTGCATTATTGTATGAAGTAAGACCATATTGTTCACCATTATCTAAAATTAATCTTACTTCAGTAGGGTAAGAATTATAAGTTTTTTTCATAAATTTAAAATGTATTCTCCTAGTTCTATAATTTCATCTAATATAATTGCTTTTGATTTAAAAAACGTTGTCATTAAAATATTTTTGTTTGAATTTTCTATTAAAACATAGCTTGTTTTTTCTTTTGCAAAATTTGTTATAAATGCAATTTCTTCTAATGTTAATTCACAATTCAAATCAAATATACAAAAATCTACTAAATTAGCACAATTAATATTCCATGTTATTTCCTCTATTGAATTAAATTCATTATTAATAAAAACACATAAATTTTTTGTGTTAATACATTCTTCGATTGTGTTAGTAATTTCCTTACAGAAGTCTTCATTGTAAGAAAATATAAAACAACTAATTTCTTGTATTGGGATATAAAGATCTGGATAGGTGATTGTAATGGTTTCGTTACTCATTTAGCTTTATTTTTTTGTGCTGGTCTATTTAAAAAAACTTTAGTTGCTTTCCCATTTAATAAAATTTCTGTAGTTTCTTCGTTGTTATCTAATTCAACTTCTACAGCACTATTTAATATTTCTTTTTCTTTAATTATTTCTGGTTTCTTTAAATTTTTTTCTTTTTTAGTTTTTTTTTCTTTTACTGTAGTTTCTGTTAATTGGTTAGATTCTTTTTTTTTACTTTCTAAAGTATTAAAAGAAAAAAATTCTTCGTTTTCTATCCACTTATTTCTATTAATCAAAGTCATATTGGCTGCAATTAAAAGCAATACTGCTAGTGGATCAAAAACAAATATAATTATTATAGTTACCCATCGTACTGCTCTTTCTAGCAAATTTTTATTTGCATCTTCACCATAAACAAACTCAGCAATATATTTAATAGGGCCTACTTCTGCTTCTAATTTTCTGTATTCTGACTGAATATCATATTTTTGACTAGTAAGTTGATCTATTTGTTGGTTTGCATTTTTAATTCTTTTAAGTTCTTCATCAATTAAGCTACCTACATCTGTAGTTGCAAAATCTTGTAACTGTTCTTGATATTTTTGAATTATGGAATTGCTATCAGCAATTTGATCTTCTGATTGACGTCTTAATCTAATTATTTCTTCTTTTGCTGCTACAACACTAGGTAAACTTTCAGCATTTTGTATTTTTAGTATCCATTCTTCACGAGTTTGATTTTTTTCCTCTTGAAAATCTTTAAAAGCTTGTGCAGTTGCAGGCCCATATTTACCATCTGCTTTAGTACCTATTAAACCTTGAGCTTTTGCAATTTCTCCTTGATCAATATATTCTTGTAATTTTAATAAGACTGTATCTATTTTTAATAATTCTTGTTTAAAAAAACTAGTAGAATTTTTTATTATTAAATTTTGTTCATCAATTAAAGGTTGTATTCTTGTATACGCAGAATCTATTCTTTCTTGTTCTTTATCTATTTGAGCTTGGATATTATTTTGTCCACCAGTACCTGAATTTTCTAATTTATCTATTCTACTTTCAGATCTAGCAATAACATCTTCAAATTTGTTTATTTCATTTTCTATACGTTGAACTTTAGCAATGGTTTCTATACCAGCAGAAGTTTGTTCAACATGAGCCTTGGAAAGAAATCCAAAAATACCCATTGAAGTTATAAACATAAGAATTACTACAGCAGTTGTTAGGTATATTTTGATTAACTTAGGAATATAGTTCCAATATCTGTATAACCAACTGGCACTAACTAGCTTGGCAACTTCTAAAGCACTGCCCATAATAGCCACAGGAATAGCAGCACTAGCAAATATTGCAATTAAACCTGCAATACTGTAGTATGCTGCAATAAATGATATTACCAAAGCTGTTATGAAAACAAGAATTATAAAAGACATTTAATTAGAATGGCCCTGCATTCACTCCTGTTGGTTCGTCTACAGCAAGAGTATAATTTCCCGGAGCCATTGCTGTAGCGGTTAAGTCTTCTCTAATTACAGAAGGATCACTAGTAGGATCATAAAGATGTCTTGCTTCGGTATAGGAAGCTTCTAATCCTTTAGTAACTGCGGCAATAACAAAAGGTTGCCCTATAACAGCAGCACCATTTACATCATATCCATGAGGTTCTCTGCTATATTCTACTGCAATAGTTAAAGCTGTAGCGATGCCTGCGGCTTGAGTTTCTTCTATTACTTTTAACTCTACTGGATTTTCTCCTTCACTTAAAGCCCTTACAACTCCTCCAAATCTCATATTAGATCTTTCATATTGTCTTGAAATTCCAATATTTGCAACTGATCCAGGTAGAGTAACTTCTGCTTGTTCTGCATTACCTTGATATACAGTTCCATTTCCACCAGCAGGTTCTGACATTGCAGTCAATTTAATTCTGTATCTAAAATCCTTAGCACTGTTAAAATCGCTTTTGTAAGCGTATGCTTCTGTTGACATAAGTCTCTCCTAACACTTTATATTATTTATTCAGAAGTTATAAATTTTTCTGCATAATTTTGTTCTATCAATTGCTCTGCTAAATTAATTTTTTTATCTGGTTTTTGTATAAAAATAGAACCCAAACACCTGCCCACTTTTCCTCTTTTACTACTTACAGTTTCTACCTCAAATTCATATGTATGTAAAGTATCAGTTATATAATCAACTGCTTCTTTTTGTTTTTCTGGATTAATTTTTATTCCATACAATTTAACCCGCTGTTTTATATAAATGTAAAATCCTAAATCTAAATATACATCTATACCATCAGCTGTGGCTTTAATAAACCTAGCTTTGTAAATATACAATGTGATACTCCTTGATTCCCGAAGGATTATACATATATTTATTTAAATATGCTTTTTATTACATACGGTAAAATATATGTTGCCCTATTGTTGCAACACGTTCATAGTGTTTTGCCCACCAAGGTTTTACATATCTAGCATGATAAAAAAGACTGCCTTCTGCAAAATCATAAAAAGGATATCCAGATAACAATTTATGTGCTATGTCATAACTTTCATACCAACGATGGCCTTTCCAGGGTTCATCTTCCAATCCATCACAATACCAACTAAATTGACATTTGTTTTTGACTGGTAAACCATTGTTATAGTGGATTCCTTGTTTTACAACTTCACATACTGTATTAGGATAGTCTGAATGTTCCACTCTGTTAAGTACAACTTGACCGATTGCAATTTTTCCTTCACGAGGTTCTAAAGCACTTTCAAAATATATATTAAGTGCCATACATTCTAATTGGACGGGATCAGGTTCAGGAGGAATGTAATAAACGATTACTTTTTCTTTAATTTTATTAACAACATCATGTACATGTAAATCATTACTTACACTACTTGTATATAAAAAGGTTAATAAAATTACAGCAAGTGTAGTTTTCATAAATAAATTCCTGAAAAGATAGAAAAAGGTAGTAATATTTCTATTACTACCTAGTTTATGTTTTCTAAAATTATTTAGTAGACTTTGTTTTTCCGTCTTTACTTTCTACAAAACCATAAAGCTCTTGTGCTTTTTGCAAGACATCTTCCATGGTATATTTTTCAGGCATCATTTTTTTCCATGTATCTACTGTGAGTTTATTTTGTTCTTGCATAAACTCCATGTTTTTTACAGCCATTTCATGTTGCATCTTGTATGCATCATCTAGATACTGTTTTGCCATTTCCAAAATTTTAAAACGCAATTCAAATGGTGAAGTCATAGCGGCCCCCATAAAGGTTTTTTGAAAGTCTTTGATTGTATCTGTGGTGAACATTTGTTTCTCCTGTGTGTTTATGTGTGTTAGATAGCATTTGACACTATTATCAAAAATGTCATCATTAGTGTTAAAGAAAAAAGCAAAGCAAATTGTTTAGGATTTGGATTATGCATTTTTCTTCTCTTTTACTTGAGGTTTTTGATACAAATCTTTGTACCAACCTCCTCCTTTAAGAACAAAGCTATTACGGCTTACAACCCTATTTAGCTTGCCTTTTTTGCAAACAGTACAATCTGTCAAACTGTCACTAAAACTTTTAGCAAACTGTTCGACTATTGTACTGCAACTATCACATTGATATTCATATATTGGCATATTAAGAATATTGTAATTTATGGTTTAAAAAAGATATATTTCTGTTTTTTTGGGAATCCCAGTTACGTTGTCTTTGCTCTAAATCATTGAGATCTTGTGCTTGAGAAAGATAGGTTTCCATTTCTTTTTTTTCGTCGTAGATCACACTGTTTGCAACATTAGTAACATAGCTCCAAAAATGTTGAAACCATTTAACAATTGTTTGATCTTCTTTATGTGAATCTATAAAACTACACAAATGATATTCTGCTTCACTAGCTGTTCTATATTCACTTATGTAATAACTTGCAAGTGGATGGGATCCATATTCTTGAAAATAACTTTGACGATCATATACTAACATATTGGCCTCCTTTGTGTGTTGTGTTATGTACTATGTATTTATCAATTGGATTTACTAACCTTGTCCTCTATAACGTTTCCAGCTACGCCTTTTGTGCTTGTTTAAAGGTTTACTATTACGACCTTTTCCTTGGCTTGTACGCTTTCTTCTGTTAGCATTTAAACTAAATTTATTTTTTACTGTTGTTGTTTTTGACATGTTACCTTATGTGTGTAGGGAGTTTCTGTTCCCAGGTACTCCCTAAACCCGTTCAGCTTATGCTGCTAAAGCAACTTGAGCTGGGGAATAATCGCTGTTGTTTGCAATTATAAAGTCGATGATGGTCATCACCCTTTTTGCTCTCCTTGCTATTTTCTTTTCTAATCGAATACCTTTACACCCCCATATATTGAAAAAGTTTTGGTGGAGGTGGCCGGAATCGAACCGGCGTCTTAGAAAATATCTTGACAAATCATCAAGCAAAATATTATTATAATAAATTATATTACCTTTGTCAACCTAAACAGGTAATATTTCTAACTTTATTTTCCAGTTTACTGTTTCTACTGAATCTCCTTTGACTTGAAAATTCCAGTCATTAGTAACTTGTGTTTTAAAGTCCCAATATTGAGCTGTATTTTGGTATGTAGTTTTAGCTACATCTCCTATTATAGCAAGTCCTGTCCTATTATCAACTATTCCTTCTAGTTTAAATCCATTTATTTTAGAAGTTCCTTTTCCTATTGCATGAGCTATAAAAAACCAAGTTTCGTTTAAACTTGGCTGTATATCATCATTAAATACTAAAGTGTTATAATTATCATTATTTGTAACAAAAGTTGTTATAAAAATGTAAGGATTATGAATTAAATGATCGTTTCCTACTTTTGTTACAGTTATTGAATTTTTTCCACTAAAAGTATGTGAATTATTAATTTCTATATTATTATTAGTGTTAGTTAAGTTAATTCCAGAACCATTAGAAATACTATTTAATTTAATACTATTTGTAGTTGTAGATTGTACTAAACTTGTACCATTGCCAGCGTTTTCTACATTGGTTATTGGCTGCAACCAAGATCCATTATAAAATTCAAAACTATTTACTGTAGTATTAAATCTAATATCACCATTAATAGGATTTCCTGGTCTACTATTAGAGCTGCTAGCAGGTATCGTTAGCTTTTCTAATCCTGGTACAATTGGATCTGGATGTAATCCAATTGTATATGAATCATTATTTCCTTTTGTTGCAATAATCTCGTTGTTTGTTCCATTAATAGTTCTAACACCTATAGCAGTTAATTCTATCCATTGATTATTAATATACCCAAATAATGACCTTAAATCAGTTCTATAAATTATTGCATTATTAATAACATCTAATGAAACCATACCTGATTCACTATTTACAACAATAATTGTTGCAGTAACACTTCCTCCTGCGTTTCCAGATCCACTTCCACTAGAATCTGAACCTGAACTAACAGTTGTTGCGCCTGTATTAGTTGTGGTACGAGATGTACTTACGCCTGGTGCTGATACAGAAACCGAACTATCAGTTGAACTTGTTAAAATTGTTGTGGTACTATCTGACCCTTGTTCTATAACAGACTCATACCTAATAATATTACCACAATAATCATATATTGGTATTATATTAGTAATTAGTTTTTCATAATTGTTAGGTTTTTTTAATAATTCCAACATTTCAGGTTCTACTAAGAGCTCAAAAATATTATTAAAACTTCTAGATTCTAAACCTTGAGATGTCCATTTATCTATTTGTTCTTGGCTATATGTACCACCATTAGTTTGATCTTGTAGCTTTGTGCCTTTTGTGTCGTTTATACTAACTTGTCCAACTACTGGATACCCGCCTAATTTTTCGAATGTTCCTCTTAATTGTGCTGCAAAAGATAAACTATCTTTGACACTTCCTGGATTAGTATTGGTTATACCTACACCTATTGATCTAGGAATATTAAATTGACTGCTACAATCGCCTCCATGTAAAGCAGAACCTCCAGATGTATAATTAGCATTAAACAGTCCTTCTAATGCAATTAAACCACCTATGTCATCTGCTATTGAGTTTAAAGATCCTATAAGATCATTTAGTGCTCCTTGAGCAAAATTTCCGCTTAAAATATTATCTAAATTATCAAAAATATTTTTTAATGCACCACCATTTAATGAACTTGTGTTAAAATTACCATCTAAACCTATACATGCACACAAATTATCAGGTAATATGTTGCCAATACTATTAATAATACTTAACCCTGATCCCAAAAACGATCCGAACGCATTTTCTAACATATTAGGAATAGATACAGGATCAACAGGTGCTGCACAAAAATTTATCATACTACCTACAGCAGCAACTTCATCAATTACCCCATTTAGTTGTCCTAAAATTCCATTTATATTTGTATGTTCTTGAAAAGCAGCCATTGCATCTGCAACTGTAGATAATGCATCACGCAACGCACCTTGTATAGGTTGTTTTAATAATTCGTCTATTGCAGCCGATAAACAGATTTGTAAATTAGGCAGTTGCAAACCTTGTCCTGCTAGTAAAGCACAAATTATATCTTTAAGATTATAATCTAATTCAGCTTGAACAGCAAGAAAATTAGAATCACCTAAAAGATTTTCTTGTATATGATGAGTAGGACTTATATAATCATTAAAATCTTGTAAACCATTTTTAAAATCAGTAAATGTTGCCATTTAAATTAGATACCTAATATTGAACTAGGAGAGCTTACACTAATCCCAGTTACCATTTCTAAATATTTATCCGCTATTTCTTTTACTGTAGTAACCCTAGCAACTATTTGTTTTTTATTAATACTAACTTTTCCTTGTTTTCCTGTTTGTATCCAAGGAACCATTGCTACTCCTTGCGGAGTAGCAGCAATTGTAACACAATTGTCACATATTAAAAATTCTTGATTTTCTTCTTCTATTCTAGTAATAACTTCGTCTCCTGATTGCAACTTTAATGTCATAACTTCACCTGTTTTTTCTAGTAACATATTCTCCTTTATAGTTCAAAATTACTAAATGATTTCATATCTACATCTTGTTTAATACCACCTATAACATAGCTCTCTACTTCTGTTTCTTGAGGAGCTACTTGTACATCCTTACTCTCAAACCAATGTGTAGTCCAAGGTAATGGATTTTGTGTGAGCGGCCTATCGAAAATAGGTTCAATACCAATAGATTTTAACCTCCGGTTTGCCAAATATTCAATATATTCTGCAAGTAACTTTTCATTTAAACCAATAATACTACCTTCTTCAAACAGATATTCTGCCCATTTCTTTTCTTCGTTTACCACCTGTTTGTAAATATCTTTTACTGTTACTTCATGTTTTTTAACTATATCTAACATACCAGGATCATCACCGTTGTTCCAATGTTTAATAATATTTTGACTAATAGCTAGATGTTGGGTTTCGTCTCTTGCTATAAAACTAATTATTTTAGCAGAACCTTCCATCTTTTTCAATTCACCAAAAGCGAAACTACAAGCAAAACTAACATAAAAACGCAAACCTTCTAGAGCATTAACTGTTACCATTGCCAAATACATTTTTTCTTTTAGTGTATTTAAATCTCCTGCACCTGCTTTATATTGATCTGCATAATTTAGGAAATCGTCATACATTCTAGTTACGCTATTTGCTCTAGCCAAAATTTCTTTATCGTCTAAAATACTATCAAATACTTCACTAGGATTTGCATATACATTTTTAATTATGTGTGTATAACTTCTACTATGGATTGTTTCAAAAAAGTCCCAAGTAATAATACAACTTTCTAATTCAGGTAAGCTACAAAAGGGTAAAAAAGCAAGAGCTGGTCCTCTGCCTTGTACACTATCTAATAGTATTTGATATTTTAGATTACTTGTAAATATACGTTTTTGCTCAGGTCTAAATGTCAGATAATCTGCTCTATCTTTTTGTAAACTTACTTCTTCTGGACGCCAAAAGAAACCTAGTTGTTTTTGAGTAAGTTTATCAAAATTAGCATATTTGTAGGTATCAAAACGTTGTATATTTTGAGATTCACCAAAAAACATAGGTTGTTTAGTAAAGTCTACACTATTTTTATTAAAGACGGTATTTATATTGGATTTTTTTAGATTGTACATGCTTCACACTCCTCTTGTTCTTTGGGTAATTCTACCAACGGCAG
>Ga0102960_1000161_pt1 | contig 24101 bp, 20 predicted proteins | sample SalPon2_B_H2O_MG_2_FD_84521 | JGI IMG/M metagenome (GOLD analysis project Ga0102960, IMG submission 84521) | Salt pond water microbial communities from South San Francisco under conditions of wetland restoration - Salt Pond MetaG SF2_B_H2O_MG | ecosystem: Environmental > Aquatic > Non-marine...
CCTCAACTCCATCGCGCTTCATAAATGGGTTGTTGGGTATCCACATCACGCCACCAGAGCGAGCCGTCGTGCCACCGATCCACTCGGACTTTTCCAGTAAAAGCACTTTTTTGCCCGCTTTTGCCACCCTCAGAGCGGCACACATCGAGCCGGCGCCACTCCCAATGACGATATAATCGTGCTGTTCATCATACTGAATCATTGTTTTTCTCCGGTATTGGAATCCGCCTGAACTAAGCGCGCTCTTATCTGATGCTTCAACACTTTGCCCGCGTCATTCTTGGGTAGACTTGGCCAGACTTCGACACGTTCAGGAAACTTAAACTTGGCGACACCACGCTGCGCCAAAATACGCGTTAAGTAGGCTACATCGAGCTTCTCCGCTTGCTCGATGACAACAACTGCGCACGCGTATTCGCCAGTACGTTCAGAGGGCAACCCCACAATGGCAATCTCTTGGATCACGTCATCGTCAAGGAGCAGGTCTTCCAACTCTTTGGGCGCTATGTTTTCGCCGTTGCGAATAATAATGTCCTTACTGCGACCCGTGATTGAAAGATACCTATCATCGATCCAAGTGCCCATATCGCCGGTGCGGTAGTAGCCATCCTCGGTAAACACATGAGCTTCATCTTCGGGATGTATGTAGCCAACTAACATTTGTGGCCCCCGCACAAGCACTTCACCCTGCCGCCCGCAGTCACCAAAAAGTTGAACTTCTGCGATGCCCACTGAGCCGTCGGTTTCAGCAGCGTAGCGCAACTCATCGAAACCTAACGAACCTACCGTGGTGACGGGAACCTCGGTCGAGCCGTATACACGTGTGACACGGGCCTTTTCAAAATACTCGGCAGCCTCATAAATAAGCGAGGGCGGCACCGAAGCTCCGCCACATATAAACACTTTTAAATCGGGCAAGCGCGTCTGTCTAGATTTCCCCACCGCCAAAACCGCCTTCAAGAAAGGGGTGGCACCCGCAAAATGCGTGCAACGGTGGTGTTCCAATAGCGTCACACCAATTTCGGGAGACCAGGTCTCCAACAAGACGGCACTAGACCCTAATAAAAGTGGACACTCAAACGCGTAGATGGAGCCGCCTATGTGACTGATAGGTGAAGCCACCAAGAAGCGATCACCCGGCTCTATTAGCCAATGCTCACCAAGCTGCTTGATCAATGCGTGCAGGCTGTTATGCGTATGCATGACCCCTTTCGGCAGTCCCGTGGTGCCCGAGGTATACATAATCATACGGACCGCATCAGGATTTAGCGGTGACGGTTGAAAATCGCAGTGCTCCTGCAACAAATCGCTGTATACCGAAAACTCTGAACACTCGCCGCGGAGCACCACAACCTCAAGTGCGGTTGAAATCCGCGCCAGCGCCTTTAGCACCATCGGCGGATAATCGAAACCCCTAAATTCAGCTGGGATAAAGAGTATTTTTGCGTCGACATCTTGCAGTATAAACGCCAGATCGTGCTCGCGCAGCGACGGGAGAATCGGGTTAGCAACGAGACCCGCCATGGTGGCGGCGTAGTAAATAATGGCGCACTCGTGCCAGTTGGGCAGCATAAACGACACAACACTGCCGGGCTCGAAACGCGCGCTCAGGTAAGCAGCAAGTGAGCGAGACTGCTCATATAAATAGCCGACGTGGTATGACCTTTCGCCCTCAATTAACAGCGTACGGTTTGGCTCAAGGCGGTATGCCGCCAAAAACTCATCTACCAACGTGGATTCAATCCAGTGGCCACTCGCATAAGCCGATTGTGCCCGCGCTTCATCCCAGCGGATAGAACGCCCTTGCACTATACGCCGCGCATTCACCACGCGGCTGACCCCAAGATTTGCACCGATTTAGTCCCCTATTAAACTTCTTATTTACTTTTGTAATTGTACACCATTGTTGTATATTAACCTCAACACGGGCGTAGTCAACCACATTGCACAAACTGCGCACTCAGAAGATAAAAACGGAGACATGCCATGAAAGTAGCCATTATTACCGGAGCCGGTAGCGGCATAGGTCTGGCCACCGCGAAACAGCTTTACGAACAGGGGCTTGCGATTGTCTGCGTCGGAAGACGCGAGGACAAACTCAAAGAACTTGAAGCTGAACTCTCAGATCAGGGGCGCGTTTTGAGCGTGGCGGTGGATATCCACACAGACGGTGCCCCTGCGCAAATCGTGAGCGCAGCGCTTACTCAGTTCGGCCGTATTGATTTTTTAATCAACAACGCCGGTCTCGGCTCGCCGAAGCCCCTGCATGAAACGACAGACGAAGACCTAGACCAGTTCCTCGGTGTCATGCTGCGCGCACCCTTTCGGTTGACGCGAGAGGTACTCCCTCACATGCTCTTAGGCTCAGCGATAATCAACGTCACCTCGACCTTTGCGGTCATTGGTGGACGACGTGGCGGTGCCTATACCGCGGCCAAGGGCGGACTCAATTCATTAACCGAACACATTGCCTGCGAATATGGTCCACAGGGAATTCGGGCCAATAACGTGGCCCCCGGTGTCACCATGACGGATATGGTCCGGCACCGGTTTGAGGACAAGGGCTTTCAGCGCATGAATGTTGACATGACGCCATATCCTCGTCTTGGCGAGGTAGAAGACGTCGCAAACACGATTGCATTCTTGTGCTCAGAGGGCGGGTCGTATATCAACGGCCAAACGATTGTTGTGGACGGCGGTTGGACTAAAACCAAGTATCTATCGCCACGAGTATTAGAAGCCGATATTAAGTGAAGGCGGGGTCACATGGATTTCCGTTCACGAAAAAGAGAGACCCAGCCCAAAGACACCAAGACGAGGGGAGTTAGCATCCCCGGCTCGCACGGCAGAATGACACTATGACGATAGCATCTCACCAAGCTAAAAAATTCAGAAGCCATGCCCTCATTATAGGAGCGGGTGCGCTCGGTAGCGCCGTGGGATTACGCTTACAAGAGGCCGGCACTGCGCTCACTTTCCTAGCGAAGCGAGAACACGCCGAACGACTCAGTCGACCACAATTTTTTCATCACGAGCCGGATTCACGTGGTTCGGCATTGAGCGACTTCGACGTGATTTACGACTTGAATGAAGCGTCTCCCAACGAGATCGACTGGGTCATCTTGGCTTTGAATGGGGCGATACTAAAAAGTTCGGAGGGGCGCGACCTCCTAGCTGGCCTGGGGGCACACTTCGCGGATAGCGAAGCGACTTTGCTCTTGTGCTCGGTTGGACTCGGGCTCATTGAATTTGTCCAACAGGCCTCGCAATGGAGCCCCGAGCGCTGCATCCAAGGCACGCTCGCGCACTACGTGTACCAAACCCATATGAGCGATGGGAACAATACCGACAAGCGCACAGTTGACTACCGCAGCTTTAAGCTTCCGGGGGCACCTTCTTTCATTCTTTCAGATCAACCCGAGAAAGCGAGCGCAGAATTCCAAGCGCTTTACGATGACAGCCCCCAAAACCCCTGCGCACGACTTCCCAATGACCTGTTCCAACTCAACACCACACTGTTTTTACCGCACATGCTCGTATGCGACATCGCTGGCTGGCCAGCTTCAGATGAGCTAGTAAAAATGCCAGACCTATGGAGCCTGTACTGTGAAGCGAGCCGGGAAATAATGAGCCTTCCGATATTTGGCGCCAGCGGTGAGAGCATGCTGCAGAATGGCTCAAATGACGAATTGGCAGCGCAACTACTCGCTCGAACTGAGGCACTCAAACCCTTTGACATCGATGCATTTAATCGATTTCACCACGGCGGCAAAATGAAAGCACAGAACGAGCTGATGTTCGCCGACTGTATCGAACACGCTTTGAAACAGGGAATCAAAATGCCCTCGTGTCAACAGCTGAGAGATCAAATCAAAACAAACCCTGAACAAACAACGGAGATAACTCAATGACAACAAAAACCGCGCTCGTTACCGGCGCCGCTGCTGGAATCGGCAAAGCATGCGCTATCAGATTGGCAGAACAAGGCTATGGTGTTGGCGTACTCGACTTAAACCTTGAGGGCTGCCAAGCCGTCGTTAGCGAGATCGAGGCCAGCGGCGGAAAAGCACTGGCTTTACAGGCGAGCATCACCGACGCAGACCAAGTCAAAGCCGCTGCTAACGAACTAAGAAGCGCTCTTGGGCCCATCCTTATCGTAGTCAACAACGCCGGCGTCTCGAACTTTATCCCCTTTGAGGAATTGGAAGAGAAAGATTGGGACTTTATGCTGGACGTTAACGTCAAAGGCACCTTCATTGTTACCAAAGAATGCTTGCCCGATATGAAAGAGGCGCGCTGGGGTAGGATTATCAACATCTCATCTTCGAGCGCGCAAACAGGCAGCATCGAACAGGTGCACTACTCTGCCTCAAAGGGTGCTGTCATTTCGATGACCCGATCGCTCGCACAAGCGGTCGGCAAGTACGGGATTACCGTTAACAACATTCCACCGGGTGCGGTGCTTGGCACCATCATGTCAGATGAGAATATCGATCGCTTCCGAGTTTCAATGGATCAACTAAAAGCCATGATCCCGGTCGGCCGCACGGGTGTTGCCGACGATATCGCACACACAGCTGTTTGGCTGGCATCCGAGGGCGCCGGCTATGTGTCAGGACAGACCATCGGCGTGAACGGCGGCAGAGTTGTGTCTTAGCTAAGCTAAGCCCCCTCAATAGAGGGGGCGTACAGACGGTTCGATGTTACGATGAGATAGCAACAAGAGACCCATCGCCTCTACCGAAAATGGGCAGTCCCAACACGCTTCGTCGGCGAAATCAGGCCTTATTTTTCAGAGAAACTGGCACCCCGACACCCATCAACTTCGATAAATGATAGTGCAAATTGATCGTGGAGCGCTCCATATAAGGGTTCGGCATATTACCAGCATGCCCCGAGACGCGCATGCCCTTCTGAACCGCCTCCATGTTGCCAAAATCCTGCGAGAGCACGTGGCACCACGCCTCTGCAGTGGGCTCACAATACTCCCACTGGGTTTGGGGTTCTTCTCCAGCCGGGTAAAGCTCGTATACGGCACCCTCGAAAATACATTTATTGGGGTCACCACCATACGGGCGTGCGCTGTAGCAAAGCATGTTATTGACTGAGTGACCAATCTGAAAATTCGGAAAAATCTGCCAGGCGGTTCCGCTTTTCCCTACGTGCTCGGGATCGACTTCAGGCCAGAACACGCCGCGCCGCTCATCATCAGCGCGCGCGCTTTTTAACCAATGACCCAAAACTTCTGGTGCGGGAGTACCCTCCGGCAATTCATCCACCAGACGTTGAGCGGCATCGACCAGAGTCTGCGTTGTATTGGTATTCGCCTTTTCCCACGTGTAACGCTGCATTTCCGCTGTCGCTACCCTAGGATCGCCCACTGTCCCTATACGGAGCTTCGCCTGCTGATTTTTATCCGCGTCCTTCAGTGCCTCATAGCCAATATTACTGTGCTTACCGTGCGATCGAGACCAACCGCGAAAAGCACCGTACTTATTAAATTCCGGGTGGGTTTGCGCCACATGGTAGGTTTCATTAAACGCCTCGAGTGCGACCTTCCAATTACAATTGAATACGCCCCACTTACGCCAGCGGCAGCGCATATTTTGAAGTTCAAATGGATCCAGCATTTGGGGTATTGGACCCAAAAATTCAGCGAGAGGCCCGCTATTCGGATCGAGATTGATCCAAATCCACCCCCCCCAAAAATCGATTTTCACAGGCTTCAGTGAAGTACACTCTGAATCAAGAGCCCCTTGCCAATCCTCGACGAGAGGAATGGTGGTGGTGGCACCACTGGCGTCGTACGTCCAGCCATGATAATTGCACACAAAATGTTTACGACGACCGTGCGCGTTGCGCTGACCTTCAGGGACATCGACCAACTTGCGACCGCGATGCGTGCAGACATTGTGGAAGGCCTTAAGTGTACCGGCGCTGTTCGTAATCAAAACCGAATCGTCGCCCACCTCAAAGGTAATGTATTCACCGTCTTGCGATAGATCTTCAACTCGACCGGCCTGAAGCCAGACTTTACGCCAAAGCTTGTGCACCTCATCTTTTGCGTATTCCGCCGATACATACGCATCGACGGGTATACGAACCGGCCCCTCTGGAAAATCGGCGGGGCTATCGTGTTCGTGTGACATTCACCACCTCTCCTGTATTTATGCGTTTCAAACTTAAAATGGGCCTATGACGCCTCGTACCCAAGCATCGATTTGACCTCTAAGTACTCTTCGAAACCCCACTCGCCCCATTCGCGACCGTTGCCGCTTTTCTTATAGCCACCAAAGGGCGCGTGAAAATCGAAACCACCGTTAATCGAAATCCAGCCAGAACGAATGCGTCGGGCAACCGCGCGGCAAGCCTCAACATCTTCACCATTCACATAACCTGCCAAACCAAAGTCACTGTCGTTGGCGATCTCGACAGCGTGGTCGATGTCTTTGTATGGGATAACGCAAAGTACCGGGCCAAAAACCTCTTCGCGTGCAATCGGCATCTGATTATCTGTAATAAAGACGGTCGGTTTAACGTAGTAGCCAATCTCGAGTCCGTCGGGGCGACCGGGGCCGCCAGCGACTAACTCCGCACCGTCGTCTATAGCATCATTAATGTAGCGCTGAATAATATCGAACTGGCTCTTTGATACCACCGGTCCCATAGCGACATCGGTAGTGGGATCGCCAACGGTAACGGCTTCCGCGGCGGAACGCATAACGCCCTTAGCTTGTTCAAGCAAGTGCTCAGGAACTAACAAGCGCGAACCAGCGCTGCAAGTTTGACCGCAATTACCCATCATTCCGCCGGTCGCAGCCGCGATGTTGTCCAGTGCCGAGTCATCGTCCAGCACGATAAAGGCCGACTTACCACCCAACTCTTGGCACACCCGTTTTACCGTGCCGGCTGCATCTTTCGCAATCTGAATACCGACCTCTTCGGAGCCCGTGAAAGACACCAAATCAACGTCTGGATGGGTCGATAGGGCAGATCCAATCTCCGAACCCTTGCCTTGAACCATATTGAAGACGCCCGCTGGGAATCCAACGGCATCAATCATTTCCGCCAGTATTTGAGCCGAGTATGGAGCCAACTGCGGCGGCTTAAGAACCATCGTGCACCCCACCGCGAGTGCGGGGAAGGCTTTCACGCAGGTCTGATTCATGGGCCAGTTCCAAGGGGTGATTAAACCGCAAACACCGATAGGCTCCTTGCGAATCATAGTTTGTCCGCGCAACTCCTCGAACTGATATTTCTCAAGAATCTCAATGGCGGTCGTAAGGTGCCCCATACCCAAATGCACGTGAAAGGTATTCGCGAGCCCTGAGGCCGCACCCATCTCCTCTGTTATCGCAGCACCCAACTCGCCCGCTCTGCGCTCATACTCTGCAGCCAACGCCTTCAATAGTTCGAGGCGCACCGCCACGCTGGTGGCTGACCATGCAGGGAAGGCCGCTTTTGCGGCCGCTACCGCGGCATCGACATCCGCTTGCGATCCCAAACTGATGTGCCCCGACGGCGCTTCCGTTGCTGGATTGATTACCTGAGCCGTGCGCGGTTGGACTGGATCCACCCAACGCCCGTTGATATAAAACTGAGTGCATTCGCGCATGGCCTATTCCTCGTTAATCACTGATTATTATTGTGTACCTTCCGCATACCAGGTCCTGAACTCATCGTAATTCGGCATCTCTTCCGAATTCACGTCGGGATCGATGGGCACATGTATTACCGTAGGTTTGCCGCTAGCGAAGGCTTCCTTAATTGCTGGGCCAAGGTCCTTGGATTTGTCCACAAACATACCCTGACAACCTAAACCCTCGGCTACTTTGTCAAAGCGCACGTCCTTACTCCAGTGCACGCCGGGCTCCGTAGTGGCGCCTTTGCCGAAAGTGCGTTTGTATACACCCACCTCAAGGCCCCATTGAAAATCGACACCGACAACCACGACGAGCGGCATATTCAAACGTGCAGCAACTTCCAGTTCGCCAATATGAAACATAAAGGCGGAATCACTGGTCAACAGCATGACGGGGCGCTGACCTCCATCTGCTAAACTTGCACCCAACGCATAAGGTAGGCCGGTTCCCAAGTGCCCAAAGTTTTGATTCCACACCACGTCGTGCGGCTTTGCCTGCGAATAGGTCCATTGGAATACCACCGTGGCTCCACCGTCACGCACCATAATGCCGTTCTCCGGAAATGCCTTTGTCGCCTCGACCACCCAGCGCCCGGTGTGCATCAGCTCATCCGTATTGGGCACCTCATCGGCCAGGCGCTGCAGTCGAGCCGCATCGGACTCGATCCAGCTTGCTAAGTTCGGATGATCACCTCTGGGGCTCGCGGACAAGCCCGCGACCAGTTGAGGCACAATTGCCCGCAGATCACCGACGAGCGGAATATCGATCGGACGGTTCACACCGATCGCAGTTGCATCTTGCTCAATATAAATCCATGTTCGTTCAGCGTCTTTCGGCGCCCAGTGTCGCGTTTTGCCATAGTGAACCGGCTCGCCCAGTTCGGTGCCTATCGCCACGCAGACGTCTGAAGTCACAACGGCATCGACTGCAGCCTCAGAGAAACCGTAGGGGAAGGTTCGATCCTCCACGCCCTCAATAAAAGAAGTGCCACCCGAGGTTTGAATGACCGGGCAGCCCATCAGCTTGGCCAATTCCGCAACGCTCGCGCCTGCACGCGAGGTATGCACGCCGTGCCCACACAGAATAATGGGGTTTTCGGCCTTCGAAATCGCCTCAATGGCGGCCGCGACCTCGGCTGCACCTGCACCTTGATTAACTAGACGATACTGCTCTGGACGCTTAACCTCGGGCAAATCGAGCTCTTCGAGAATCACGTGCGAGGGAAATTCAATGTAGCTGGGGCCGGGCACACCTGACAGCGAAGTTCGAATCGCTTCCTGCACAATCTCATCGGTCTGGCTTGCGTATTCGATACTGGCGGAATACTTCACCGAGTTTTCAAACAAAGGCATTTGTTTAATAAACTGGATTCGGCCTCGACGCACGCGCTGTTCCGTAATACGAGCCCGCTGTCCGCCAATGAAAATTACGGGCGAGTTTTCAACCAGTGCACACATCATGGCACCTGCGGCGTTCGCCACACCCGGGCCGAGTGTTGCGATACAAACAGCCGGTTTACCCGTCATTCTCGCTACCGCTTCGGCCATAAAGCCGGAGCTCTCCTCATGATGGGGCGCGATTACCGTCCAGCCACGTCGCTCTGCTGCCACAAAAAGATGCACAAAATTAGGATCGGGAATGCCGATAAGGTGCTTGATCCCTTCTGCCTCAAAAAGATCCAACATGCGTTCGTAGACTGGCGTCGCCATAATTACTCTCCTAAAGTTTTCTTGTGATACCCCCAATCAAAGCTCGGATATCGCGTTACAATCGTGTATTAAAAATCCGTGTTTACATTACCGAAAAAACTTCGTACTCCCTTCGGGCAAACTTCCACTCGCCATCGACGCGCACGTAGTTGTCGTGGAATCGAGCCAAGAGCTCCTTTCGGTCTCCTGTCTTAAGCTCAATAATCTCTCTGCAGTAGGCGATGCCCGTAGCGGTATCGCCATCAATTGAGAGATTATTGGGGTACGAAATCATGCTAATGGCCTTAACTGGGCTCATCTTGTCGACAAAGGTGGCAAGAATGGCATCACGTCCAACCACATCCTCGGGAAGGGATGGTAGTTTCCAGGCGCCATCCTCAGCCCAATTCTGGATCCAGGCATCGGTATCAAGACAGGCGAGGGTGCCTGAAAAAGACTCTATCAGCTCCCGTATTGCAAGTCGGTCCTCTATTGACCCGTATGCCATTTTGCCCTCCTTATTGTTTTGTTCTCGCCACAGCGGGCGCGCTACTCGATATTATACTATACAACAATGATGTTCAATTATAAGAGGTTCCAGTACCCCCTTAACTGAACTGAAAATCCTCTAAAGCGGCACCGAGCGCCAGCATAAACCGGGCCGCGTCAGCACCATTAATCACACGATGGTCGTAGCTCAACGACACGGGTAGCATGAGACGACTGACCGGCAGCCCATCCGCATCGGGCACGAACACCGATCGCGCCTTGCAGACACCTAAAATAGCGACCTCAGGTGCATTGATAATGGGTGAAAAGCCGGTTCCGCCTATGTGCCCGAGCGACGAAATCGTGAAGCAGCCGCCGGACATATCTGACATAGGCAAACCTTTACCTTTTGCACGCGCGGACTTGTCAGCAATGTCATCGGCAATCTCTTGCAGTGTGCGTGTATCGCAATCCTTAACAACAGGCACAACCAAGCCGCTGGGTACGTCAGCTGCAAACCCAATGTGGTAATAGTGCTTCTGCGTAACCGTCTCGCCATCCGCCGCCAGAGAACAGTTGAACTGCGGATACTGTTTTAGTACCTCAACAACCGCCTTCATAAGAGCCGGCAAAATACTGCGCTTCTGCTCAGGATACGTCTGATTCCAGCTCACCCTGCGAGCTTCCAAGTCACTGATATCAATGTCATCGTGATGGGTAACGTGCGGGATCGAGACCCAGTTACGATCCATTACTTTGCCAACAAAACTCTGAATCTTACCCAGTTTTGTGGTTGTTATTTCACCGTAACGCGAGAAGTCATCTTCAGGCCACGGCAACATGCGTTCAAACTTACTAGCCATTGTTCGCTCCTTTTTCCGCTCTACTCGATGCGCTCGATGATCACCGCAGGTGCCATCCCGCCGGCCGCACACATCGTCACCAAAGCCCGCCGTAAACCCTGGCGCTCCAGCTCATCCAGCACAGTACCCACAAGTACGGCCCCCGTAGCGCCAATAGGATGCCCCATAGCGATTGCACCACCATTCACATTGACCTTCGCGCGATCAAGATTTAAATCTCGGATGAACTTTTCCACCACAACGGCAAAAGCCTCATTGACCTCCCACAAATCGATGTCATCCACCGTTAATCCGGCCTTGGCAAGCACCTTTTTGGCAGCTGGAACCGGCGCATTGAGCATAAGAGTAGGACAATCGCCAAGGTTGGTAGCCGCTATGACCTTAGCTCGAGGTTGCAAGCCGTGTTTTTGCACTGCATCAGCGGATGCCATCAGCACCGCAGCCGCACCATCCACAACACCCGAACTGTTGCCCGCATGATGCACATGCTCAATGACGAGGTCGGGGTAGACAGACTGGATGGTTTTTTTAAAGGTCGCACCTTCTTTGTTGAGCGGATAATCACCAATTTGAGCAAAACTCGGTTCCAATTTCGCCAAATCTTCAATTGTCGCCTGCGGGCGCGGATGCTCATCGCGGTCCAGCACGACATTACCATCGTTATCCAGCACGGGAATGATTGTGTTCGCAAATCGCCCTTCCGCTCGCGCCACCTCTGCGCGACGCTGACTCTCAACCGAGTATGCATCTAAATCCGCTCTGGAGATCCCTTCGAGCGTCGCAATAGCATCGGCGCACACGCCCTGGTGAGACTGCGGATACTTCTTCTGCAAACGCGCATTGCCGGTGCCGACACCCAGGGAAGGCAAGCCCGCCTGCTGTTCTAGGCGGCGCTGACTCTCAATTTCGGACATCATTTCGGTACCACCCGCGATCAACAAATCCTCAAATCCGCTTTTCAGCTGGCCCGCCGCTAAAGCAATTGCGCTCAAACCACTGCCACAAAAGCGATCCATCGTGATCCCGCTCACTTCCTGCCCCAAACCGGCGTCGAGCGCGGCCATGCGCCCCATGTCACCGCCTTGCTTACCCTTTTGCGCACTGGTACCCCAAATAACGTCATCTACTGAGTTACTCGGCAGGTTATTTCGACTCGCAATGGCGCTTAGCACAGACGCCGCTAGGTGCTGCGGATGCAAGTTCACCAACGCACCCTTACCCGGTTTACCGGAACCTCGGGGGGTTCTAACCGCGTCAATAATGTATGCTTCACTCATAATTTGCTCCGTCTGTTCGCTTTTATTCGGTTTTCGATAGGTCAAACGCGTTCTTTTCCACTGGATTCAAAAATCAACACGCCGCGTGGACAGCACGTACTGCCGCGCAACCAAGACATTCCCACAATGCTCGAGATAGCAAGTCGCACCATAGCCAGCCAGCTTTCCCCTTCATTTGGAGCCGAATAATCAAGACTGGCTTTCGTTTTCATATCAAATGGGCTCGAATTTCATTACGGTTCCGATTGCATCACACGAAACGAATACAGCGCCCGCGTCATCTACCGCTAAACCCAGGAAATTGGTCATAGGGCCCGCCATGTCACCGACACCGCCCAGCTGAGTTATCTCAACCCCTACCGGCCCACCCACAGGCAGATCACGCGCAATACATTCCAAGTCGCCACTGGCCAGATCAAAACGGCATAAACTCTTGCGCTGACTGTCTACAAAAAACACCGCATCCTCGTAAATAGCGAGCCCCTCGGGGGAGCCCAGATCATCTATCAAAGTTGAGATGCTCGAACCCTCGATCGAGTAAAGCTTACCCGCCGATCGGTCTGTGACAATCAAGCGGGCCGGTCCAGCCCACGCAACACCCGATGGCTGCTCTAATCCATGAGCTACTATCTCTGACTCACCAGAGCGCAGAACATGGACTCGACCCGTGCCATACTCGGCAAACGCTAGAGCGCCGTCAGTGGTGATATCCACCCCCATTAAACGATCATAGCCCTCGCAGATCACCTCGCTTCGCATTTCGCTAGGATAGTAACGAGCCACCTGCCCATTCGCAGTCGTAACCACCCACTCCCCAGGATTAGCGGCGACAACGCCACGAGCAAACCCGGGAAAACCAGGACTAAAAAGCATTCCCAAACAAGTTCTGTCGGAATCTTTTGCTCCGTAGTGACAATAACCGCCGTCCGCTATAAAAAGCCCACCTTGACTATCGATCGCCAAGCCCATGGGCCATTGAAAACCATCGGGTACCAAAGACTGGACCTTACCGTCGCTTAGAATTTCGTTAATCTGACCGCTGATGCTCGAAACAAATAAACGAGACCCAACAAAAGTCAGGTTATCGAGACCAGGAGCGATATTCGCCAGTTTTGTCTTTTCGCCCGTGTTTGGGTTAATCCGCAAAACATCCCCGGTCGCCACCTGTGTAGAGACGATGAATCCTTCAGAATCAAACTTAACCGCGTCCGGCACCCCTAAATCCTTGGCTACGACCTGTGGCTCACCGCCCTCAAGGCTCACGCGCCATATTTCGTTAGCGCCCATAACGGGAATATAAAGCAAGCCATCGGGGCCGACCTCGCAGGCATTGGGCATGGGTACGTTGTCTAATATGACTCTTGCTGCTCCACCCTTCGGATCCAACTCCAGAATTCGACCACCCATCCGGCACTCACCTGCGATGATTCGGTCACGATAGACGGTGATCGGGTTCGCGCAGGACATACCGGATTGGACAACACGGTAATTGCCTTGAGTATCCAGAGTGCTGACTCGACCTTCCGTGAGTTCGGTCACAAACATGTTACCTAAACTGTCGAAGGCCAAGTCATCCGGCGCGACAATGGGGCCACCGGTTTGCGCGACCGCCTCTATGATTCCGGTACTGACATCGATGGCGCTAACTTGGCTACCGGCGACCTGAGCCACGTAGATGCGACCATCAAGCCCCGCTCTCAAGCCGTTAGCGCCGTAAAGACGACTGGGTTGGTAAACGGTTTTTGCGCGCCAGCCGTCAGCCAGCCCTACATCGCCTGATCCACCCCAACGCAATTCGGCCATATGCCCACTCCGCCCTATTTATTTTGACCCATGTTAGTCTGTTTTTATTTTAATTACTAGACAGCAGTGTTGACCTATAAGAAGAAAGGGCAAATAATGAGAACCCTGAATTCAAACGATATTTTGCTCGGTCTCAGCCAAACCGGACTGCACCACCATCGAACATAAAAATAGGCTAACAGGCGATAAGCCACCCCTTAACAGTGCAACGCACAAGTCTCAAATGTGTCTTGAAGCGACAGATTCAAAGGAAACCAAAAACATGAGTACAGTATTAGGCAACTATATCAACGGTGCGCAAACACCCTGCGGGGAGGGCATTCAACAAGATGTCTTCAACCCTGCGACAGGAGAGGTGGCAGCAAAGGTGGCACTGAGCACGGTCGAAGAAGTTCACGCAGCGATAGAAGCCGCGCAGACTGCCTTCCCGAAGTGGGCGGCGATGCCTCCATTGGGGCGGGCGAGACTGATGAATCGGCTCAGAGATTTAATCGAGCAAAATGCCGATGAACTCGCGGCCATTATCAGCCGTGAACATGGCAAAGTGCACTCGGATGCCTTGGGCGAAGTCACACGGGGACTCGAGGTAGTTGAGTTCGCCTGCGGTGCGCCGCATTTGTTAAAAGGTGAGGTAACCGAAAACGTGGGCACCAGCATCGACTCGCATTCGCTGCGACAACCTCTAGGGGTAGTTGCCGGTATTACCCCATTTAACTTTCCCGCAATGGTTCCTATGTGGATGTTCCCTGTCGCGCTCGTATGCGGCAACACCTTCATATTAAAACCCTCTGAGAGAGACCCTTCGGCTGCCTTGTTCGTTGCTAAGTTAGTGGAGCAAGCCGGCTTCCCAGCGGGGGTTTTCAACGTCGTCCAGGGCGATAAGACCGCGGTCGATGCCTTGATTGAGCACCCAGATGTCAAGGCATTGAGTTTTGTAGGCTCAACACCGATTGCAAAATATATCTATGAACGCGGCGCATCATTTGGAAAACGCGTGCAGGCTTTGGGCGGCGCTAAAAACCACATGGTCGTAATGCCGGACGCCGATTTAGACAAAACGGTGAGTGCATTGATGGGTGCAGCTTATGGCTCCGCAGGCGAGCGCTGTATGGCCATTTCCGTTGTAGTCCCAGTGGGCGAAGAGACAGCCGAACGTCTGCGCGCCGCACTGATCAAAGAACTCGAAACCTTGAAAATTGGGCCCGGCACGGATCCCGAAGCCGAAATGGGTCCGCTTGTGACTCGCCAACATTTAGAGAAAGTGACCGGCTACATTGATATTGGCGAGGAAGAGGGGGCGGACCTCGTGGTAGACGGCCGCAACTTCCAAATGGCTCGCGCGGGATACGAGAATGGCTATTACATTGGCGGCACATTCTTCGACCACGTCACATCCGATATGCGAATATACAAGGAAGAAATTTTCGGCCCTGTTTTATCAATGATCCGAGCCAAGGACTACGAAGAAGCGATACAGCTGATTAACGACCACGAGTTTGGTAACGGTACGACAATCTTCACCCGGGATGGCGATTCGGCTCGCGAATTCGCCCATCGCATACAAGTCGGCATGGTCGGCATTAATGTGCCAATTCCTGTTCCAATGGCGTTCCACAGTTTTGGCGGCTGGAAGAACTCTCTGTTTGGCGATCACCATATGCACGGTGCGGAGGGTGTGCGTTTTTACACCAAGCTGAAGACCATCACCTCGCGTTGGCCAACAGGCATTCGCAGCGGTAACGAATTTATTATGCCAACGATGGATTGAGCTTTAGGACCGGAGTGTGATGCGGGTGTCGGAGTGTACTCCGACCCCTTCGCACCAAGTACCAAGTGCCAAGTGCCGACTAAACAATAATTCAAGAGGTTAGAAATGATGTCTGAGCTATTCAAGCCACTATGGACCATTATCGCCCTCACCGTTCTCACCACCTTAACGAGCACCAATACATGGAGCGCCGAAGCAAAGAGCACGCCCAAAACGATTGTGATTCTGGGAGACCGCACCGGAGGGCATAGGCCGGGGGTATTCGAACAGGCGATTGAACTGGCTAATCAACAAAACCCCGATCTGGTGCTGTCTGTGGGTGATTTGATCGAAGGATATTCTCAAGACGGAAAGCAAGTTGAGGCCGAATGGACTGAAGTACAAGCCATGTTGGCTAAACTCAAGGCCCCGTTTTTTGCGACCCCCGGCAACCATGACATCTCCAATGCCGCCATGAAAATCGCGTGGCTAAAACGGTATTCAAAAACGTATCGAAGCGAGCGAATAGGTGATCTGCACCTACTTATTCTGGATACCGAGGACCCGCCATTTACGCTACCGGCCGACATTGAGCAGCGCCATCACCAGCTTGCCAAGGCGATGCAGCGCTCACCACTCGAAACTCAGAAACGTGTGCTCGAAGCGTCTCGGCTTAGAGACAAAGTGGAAAAACCAGGTGTCGCATCCCTAAGTGAAACTCAAGTTGAATTTGTAGAGAACGCATTAAGAAGAAACCAAGAGGCCGCCTTGACGATTGTGCTCATGCACAAGCCACTGTGGGATTACAACAAGGAGCTGTGGGACAGGCTCGGCCAAAACATGCCTAGCAAGACACTGGCTGTTGCTGGACATGAACACTACATAACCACGCAAATGAATGAGACACCCCCACGAATTACAATGGGAACCAGCGGTGGCGTTTGGCTCAAAGATGGTGAAGGCCGAAAAGACCATATTGTAGTCGTTAATACCGAGTCAGGTGCTGTAGAGAGCATTGAGCTCAGCACAATTTATAACGATTTGTGATGCAGGGGGCGGAGTGGACTCAGAGCCTTTTCTACCCCGCGCAATGCGCATTTCGAAAGGCAAACTAGCCAACATTCTCAGTTATTCAGATTGAACACACGTCGTCTCAATCGCAGCTCCAGCAAATCGACCCCGCACAAAATCAATCACATCTGCCGTTGCACCCGGCACAACGCCCCTATGATCTAAGTCCGGATAAAACTTCGAAAGAACCGGGGTTCCTGCCTCGCACATTTTGCTAATCAACATCCGTTGCATTTTAGGCGGCGTATCTCGATCGCGCCCCCCTGTACCCACAAATATGGGAACGTCAAAGGCTAAGGTGGGATACGACATCGCCTCAAAGCTTTCAAATAAGGCCTGTCTCGGTGATTCCTTAAATGACTCCGAGTACGTGAGACCCGCCTCCGTCACACGCTCTTTCATTTCTCGGTAACATACGTCATCAACGCGCGAGGCGATCGGCATTACCTTCTCAGATACGTAGTCTGACATCGAAAATCCGGCATTAAGCTGTTCAGCTAAGGTCATCGCAAAAAATGAATATCCCAGCAGTGGATCGGGTTTTTCGGGATTTCTTAGCCGCTCCATTGCCTCAAAAATAGCAGGCACAAAAAACGGCACGCCCGTTGCGACCACCCCGGTCACGTCGAGCTCTGAAGCGTATATTGAGGCATAGCCAGCGGAGGCGACAGCAGCACCTGCGCCCTGAGACTGACCTATTAGAATCACTTCGCTTGAAACGGGAAAAGGCTCACGCTGAACCGCCCGAATAATATCCAAGTTACTGTAGGCTGCCGGCCTTGATGCGAGGTAGGGGTGTGTCCCTTTGGTTCCCAGCCCTTGATAATCCGATGCCACGATCGCAAAGCCCTGTGCCAAAAAATGATTCAAATACGCTTCATCCTGCGCTTGTCGCCCGTTCCATGAAGGCGCACAGGAATCGGCGATCCCAACGGTACCATGTGTCCACGCCAGCAAAGGCCATCCACCGGGCGGTGATTCACCTTTGGGCATATACAGGACACCTGACACAGCTACGATGCGGTCATTCGTAATTCCGTCGGTCGAGGTATAAAGCACACGCAGATTGGAACCCGCTTGACTCAAAGACTGCAGTGGGTCAAGAGCCTCTTGCTTTAACAGGATTCCGGGGCTCTGAGGTAAATTCTCATCAAACCGATAAAAGTCAGATAAAAAAACATCCCCGCGGGTATAGCGATCGGTCTCTATTTTAGCTGGCCGCACGTCTGCGACCTCGGCCTTGGGAAGAAGGGCGAGAAAAGACATCAAGACCAAGATCGTAATCTGACTGAAGTAGAGCATCAGTCGTCCATCGCTCTGATTCGAACCTCTCTGAAGGGAACCCCTTTATCGTGCTCGGGCTCTTTCGGTAAGCCTAATACTTTCTCCGCTATGATATTCCGCTGAATCTGATCCGTACCACCGCCAATCGAATTCATGTAAGCCTTAGCTGAATCAAAATGCGCGTCTCGCGCATCAGGGTACCGATCGCCATCCAGTAAGGCCTCGACACCGAGCAACTCCGTCGCGAGGGCCGCCTCGCCGTGCTGGATGCGCGACATGGCCAACTTACTCAAGGACATCAGGGAAAGCCCGGTTCCCGCCGCCATTTCCGCCTTCGCCCGATCATTATTCAGTTTATTGAGCTCTCGATAGGCAATAGCCTGCGCAATCTTTTGCCGAACGTGGGAATCACTCAGCTTGCCTGCACGATCCGCCAGACGTATTAGCGGATGCGAGGCTCGTGTTCCTGTTTGGCGCCGTGCTGTAACGCCCTGCCCCATAATGAGGCGTTCATATGCGATGGCGGTTTGGAACGCTTTCCATCCCTGATTGACATCGCCAATGATGTTTGCCGCCGAAACACGCGCATCTGTGATGAAGACTTCATTGAATTCAGATTCGCCGGTGATCTGATTAATAGGGCGGACCTCAACTCCCGACTGCTTCATAGGGAATAAAAAGAACGTGATGCCCTGATGCTTCGGTGCATCCCAATCGGTGCGAGCAAGCAGCATCCCATATTCGGCTTCCATCGCATTGGAGGTCCACACCTTTTGACCATTGATAATGTAGCCATCGCCGTCTCGCACTGCGCGCGTTCTTACACCGGCTAAATCCGACCCGGCATTAGGCTCAGAGTACAACAGGCAGCATATCGGGCCCGTAAGCAAATCTCTAAGCAGGGCCCGTTTTAGCGATTCGCTACCGACTTTATACACCGTGATTGCGCCCAAATGAAAGCGATCACGAGCGGCGCCCGGCGCTTTGTATTCGTTGAAGGCATGCTCGATGATCAGGCTTTGGCGCCCGCTCAAGCCCAAACCAAAAAAGTCAGTAGACCACGAGGGAACACTCCAACCGGCCTCAAGAACCCGAGTTAGCCAGTCGCGCGCTGTATGGTCGCCAGATTGAAGCGGTGCACGTTCTGCCCGATTCCAATTGGCGTCTAGCCACTTTGAGACCGCTTGATGAATCTCCGCATCCGAGCTGTGTTTCGTTATGGTCATTGCGCAGCCTCCTCAAACGTTCTCAAATAGCGCTCTCGATGTCCATCCGAATTGCCATACATCGTTGCTAAACTGCGCGCTCGTCGCCAATACAAATGGGCACAGTGTTCCCGTGTGTAGGCGATCCCGCCGTGAAGCTGAATTGCTTGAGCCGCCGTTTGCGTGAACACGTCCGAACACGTAAATGCGGCCAGCGCTATCGATCTGGCAGAGCCAGAGGGAGACGAATCAAACCGCTCGGCCGCCGAGCGCAGTGCACTCGTGGCGGACTCAAGCTCCACAAAAAGATCAGCGGCAATGTGCTTCACTGCCTGAAAAGATCCAATCGGGCGCCCAAACTGATAACGATCTTTCAAGTACTGAATGGTCGTTTCGAATATAGCGCGCGCGCCACCCACCTGCAGTGCGGCAATGGCTAGTAGCCCCAAGTCATGCGATTGAGACAGGATGAATTCGCTGGGTTTGGGCAACATGATACAGGCGGCTTGATCAATATGAAGAGAAGCTAGACGTAACCCCGGGTCATTCGTAGCGAGCGTCTTACAATCGCTTAAGTGCGCTTTCTCAATCAGGTAGAGCGCTGTAGTTCCCTCTTTTTCGACGCCAATCAGAATGAGATCTGCGTACACACCATCGAGCACCATCGACACACACCCGGTCAAACGGCTGCTTGAGTCGCACTCAAGCAGCATGTTTGCATCGGGTACCGGAACAAACGAGGCATTGCCTGCAAGCGCGACGGAGATTTCTCCCGAGCGTATTCGATTAATCGTTGCACTGAGATCAGGGGCTTCAGAGTGCGCTAATAGAAAGGGAGCCACCACTAAGTTTCCCAGGATCGGAAGAGGAGAAAGCGTCCTACCGAGCTCCTCGAGCACGGCCACCATGTCTTGAGCTCCGCCGCCTAAACCGCCTCTCTCTTCACTCACCAGAAGTTCAAACAAACCGAGCTCTACCAAGGACCGCAGTAATCCCGGATCGTATGGCTTTTCTCCCTCGCTAAATGAACGAACAGACGAAATATCCGCGTGGGCGCTCAAAAATCGCCTTAAATTGTCACGGAATGACTCACGATCCTCTGTCGATAAGGTACTCATCATTGACATACTCAGTTTAAATAGAACTTTACAAACCCGAACATTTGTTCGTAAATTTATACAGCGGCGAAGTCCATGTCAAATATCAACCGACCAGAGGTGAATATCACAAGGCCAATGAAGAAAGACAAAGGGGCACCAAAGCAGAGGCGATCCATCCTTACACGCACAACCCTCATAAAAGCGGCAGCCGACGTTCTGGAGACAAAAGGGTATGCGGATTTCACCATGCGCGATATCGCGAAAAATGCTTCGCTTGGATTAGGCACCGTTTATGGGCATTTCGCCGGTAAACGAGAGTTAATCGGCGCCCTGTTATCGGAACGTTTTGAGCTTAAAACCAAACTGTTCAAGCAGGTATACGAATCGATGAGTCCAGAAGCGGATTTGCACGATTTTTTAACGACTTATCTGGAGCAGTCGCGAAAGGTACGCTTCGGATCACGACTTGATCAAGAACTGTTGAGTGCGGCAGAGACCATACCCGAAATGCGAGAAATTCTGCTCCAGCATGAATTAATGACCCGCAGTATCTACGCTCGCGCACTTGCGCAAGCCGGTTCAAAGTGGCATCTGGATCAACTTGAAGCGGCAGCAAGCTATATGCTCACCGTGATCGAATCAATCGAGAAGAAGATGCTCAACACAAAAAACAACGAGGATCGAGAGTTGTTTTCCATGCTGTTAAAAAGCACCGTCACCGGTCTGGTTAGGGCAGTGCTTAAGTCCGACTCGCCGGAGCACTTTCGGCCCGAAAAGCGGCTCTGATACGCCGGGCGTCGGCAAACTCTAACGACACAGCCCAATTTGAATAAAAGCTCCTAGATAAGCGGCGAAGTGGCTTTTACCCATCGCATATCCCGCGGGATTTCGGAATTCGGTACCCATTTACTCTTGAGAGATTCACACGACAAACGACTCTAAACTGACATTAAAAGCTTAGCGCGCCAACCCCATTGCCGCCATCATCTGATTGTGATCAAAGTACTCGCGCCATACCTTAATTTTGTGGTCTTCAATCTCCATGCTGCCAAACACCGGCACCCGACCTTTGTGCCCATTGAATTCGATGACATCGTGACGCTCGATCATCACAACACCGTTAACAACGCCTATATTGCGTATATCGAAGTCAACCGCAGTCAGCAGAGAGCCAATCCTGGAAGTATGCGCACGCATGGCATCTGGTCCCACCATGGGGTCCTTCTCAGCATAGTGAATCACGCCATCATCGGCGATCAAGTTTGCGGCGGCCTCCCAGTCCAGATTTTCATACGCATCCAACATGGCTTGTGCTACGGCCAATCTCTCGTCGTCGGTCATGGAATCCACATCAGTCGCGGGCTCTCGCGGCGCGATGGGGTGCGGGGGCTCAGCATCGAGCACCCCCATTTCACTCAAAAGCCAATTTCGATCGTAGTACTCCCGCCACTCTTTCACCTGCCCATCCGCAATTGTGAGCACCCCAGTGACAGGTAACAAACCCGTTTTACCGTTGAAATCGAAGCTGTCTAGGCGCTCGATCACCACGTCATCGCCTAGCATACCCATGTTGAGCACGATAAACTCCATGCGGGTTATACCTTGCTCAAACGCAACGAATCGCTCACGTATCGCATCTGAGCCGACAGTGGGCTCGGCCATCATGTTGGCGAGCACACCGTTTTTACCAAAGAGTTGATAAACACGTTCCCAATCCAATGTGTTCCATGCGTCTAGCATATCGCGAGCGACCGCGAGCTTATTCTCGTTCACGTTCAATGCATCCTCTTTTTTCATTACCGGTATGATGATTTCGTTGCGGCGCCAGAACCCGAGTGTCCATGGCGGGTTATACTGATTTAGGGTCGGCTCGCCCAAGCCCTTCCATTCGCTATTCGCTAAAAACGCCCTCAATTTTTGCCAGTGCGCTTCTACGATCTCTGAATTAGCGCGGCCCGAGAATCGTATAACCGCTGCCGTATATGCAGGCACTTCTCTAAAGTTGACTCGCTCATCATTTGGCTTAGGTAACTCCGCCAAATCGTATTCACTGGGGATCATGAAGGTCATCTCGGGGGAGTCAGCCATCATGGTCGTGCTGACGGGGGCGGTCATTGCGATCTCTTGCTCTTTTTCATTGCCGCCGAAGATGTAACCTGCCAGCACCCGGAATCCCGCGTTTTGAGAACCATCCATTTTGGTGACAGCAACCAAGTGTGGTTCGTACGCTCGGATTTCAATTCCATCCATCAGTTCCTCGAGAACACGATACTTGGGCTCCTCAAGAGCTTCAGTTAAAGCTGAGAATAAAACTAGGCTTGTTACGATAATTCGGATCAACATCTTCTCCTCCCGTAAACTTTGATATACCGCCCAGATCGCGCTTCTTGTTAAGTCTAATTCCTGGGTACGTGCTTATAAAGCTCTCCAAGTAGGACTTCTTCGAAGCTATATAGGCACATATACAAAAAAGCCCAACCGCTGATAACGGCTGGGCTCTCTAGACGCAACTACTCTACTACTCAAGCACGCAAGCCGACTCAGCTGCTGCTTCTGCTTTATCGCACTTGCTGCCTTCTTTCTTGCACGCCTTTGCTGCCTTTTGCTGAGCCTTGCCGCAGTTTTTCACAAACTTAGACATGTTCTTCTGGGCCTTTTTAGAGATTCTATTGGCAACGTCACCCGCAGACAAAGGCGCGTTTTGCATAATAATCTCGGCAATCGAAAAGCTAGGCTTCAACGTTTTAACCTGAATCAGTCCAACTAACTCCTCCTCAGCACCCAGAATTTCTCCAGTGTCTGGATCTTCAAAACCCTCGCCTAAAGTTACCACTTTCAACACTTCACCGGAATCAAGAAATCCTGCCCCGTAGTTGAGATAGACTTGATCACCTGACACCTTCGCAATTTTGACTGGGAAAAGACTTTGCGTGAGCTTTTCAGCTAGATTCCTTGAAGCATTTGCGGTTAAGTTGTCAAAGGCAGAGATGGTGATACCCCTGCAGGGATCAGACTCGCTGTCGGCAGTATTGACGCCATCTTTCTCAGAGATATTCTCGCTCAACCGAATCTCACCGGTGGTAACATCAACCACACGAATATCCAAACCAAACTTGGCTTCACACTCGCTCATGATGAGAAGGTTCTTTGCTTCAAGACCTAATTGCGTCACTCGACCATAAATCAGATAATCAACACCAGCAAAACCGCCATATGCCGACGCGCCATCTCCCACCATCCCCTCGACAGACAGACTTTGCTCAGCAAGCAACTGATCCATTCGGCCTCGCTCCATGAGCGTGAATTTGCCAGTTTTTGAAAGTGCTGTCTCTATTGCGGTTTGTATGTTTCGGGTATCGTAACCGGAAAATGAACTCTCAAATTGCCCAACACCAACAATAGGTTTATTACTTGCCGCGAAAACGGCGCTACTAGCTAGCAGTGTTCCCACCAGTACTTTAAGAACTTTTACGATCATATTTTTCTTCCTCTCTTCTCGGTGCTCACTTTGCCGCGACTCCCAGCTGTCTCACTCGCTTTAGTATTTATTCGGGCCAGAGCACCTTTTTGCGGTGGCTCACCCTCAATTAATTTGGCCTTCGAAAACTTTTCAGTGGACTGCGTTACCTCTAGCTTCCCAAGGTAAATTTCCTCGGATCCCAAATTTAATCCAGTGGCTTCATCAATCAACTCCTCACCCGGCTCATAAATATCTAAGATGTCACCTGCATCCAAGATTGATGAGCCATAGTTCAGGTACACAACGCTACCTGGTTTAATAACCTCGATCGGGAAGATACTGGTTGCAATGAGAGAGGCCACTTTTTTAGCGGCCATTCGCTGTACGTCTGATAGTGGATCACCGGAACCGTTAATCGTAGCAAATTGTCCGGTGGACATCCCTCCAGCTGATTTGATCATAGCGTCAGCC
>Ga0102960_1000175_pt1 | contig 23138 bp, 24 predicted proteins | sample SalPon2_B_H2O_MG_2_FD_84521 | JGI IMG/M metagenome (GOLD analysis project Ga0102960, IMG submission 84521) | Salt pond water microbial communities from South San Francisco under conditions of wetland restoration - Salt Pond MetaG SF2_B_H2O_MG | ecosystem: Environmental > Aquatic > Non-marine...
CGGATATCTTCTTCATCCGCCTCTTCGCCGCCAATGGTTTCAGGCGCGCCATCAGAACCAGTTTCATCACTGTCATCATCGCCCTCGGCACTATCTGCCTCGATCAGGGCTTCACGGTCTTCAATTGGAATACGGTAATAATCTGGGTGAATTTCACTAAAGGCCAGAAAGCCCTGACGGTTTCCGCCATATTCAACAAAAGCTGCCTGCAAAGACGGTTCAACGCGTGTGACCCGTGCTAGATAGACATTTCCTTTTAGTTGTTTCCGGTTTTCTGTTTCATAGTCAAAGTCTTCAATGCGTGTTCCGCTTAGCAGCACCACCCGCGTTTCTTCGGCTTGGCGTGCATCGATTAATAGGCGTTTTGTCATGTACTTGTCTTTCCCCGGCCAACCTTGTTCGGCTGTCAAATTCAGACAGTGTGTTAACTAGGCATGGCAGGTGTTGAGAATCCAGACCAAATCCACGCGCAGTACCGACCATAAAGCGGTGGCCATAATGGCTGCTTTTGTCATGTGATCGGTTTGGCTGAGTCATTTAGATTAGTCCGGTGGTTTCAAATCGCGTTGTGTGTCCTGATGATAAGGCTCGCTGGCGGTCAGTGACATGGCACAATAATTAGGATCATTCATAATTACGGCATAACAAAGATCGTCGAGATAAACACCATCAGGTGAATAATTCAATTGCAGTTCGGCGGTAAAAATGTCGGTTTGTTTGCTTTCTGCTGTTGGCGCATTGGCGCCACTCATGTCAGAAAAACCAAACTTTTGCCTCGAACTTAATTCCCTTATATACCTGCTAAAGCTTTTTTGCCAACTAAAGTAATGCCGTTTTGATAATTAGCATGATTTATCTTTGTCGCGAGCGAGGCATGGGCTAGGTTTCGGTGATCGTGATCGGCGATAGCAAAGAAGGCCAGACTTGGTTAAAATATCGATGATGATAACTGTTAAGGCAATGCTCGCCGCAATTGGCCGCTCTATCCTGTTCCTGGCAATGGGCTTGGTGCTAGCAGCAACGGGTCAGGCTTTTGCCGAAAATGCCGTCACCGGAATGCGTGTTGGCGCGGTGCAAATTGATGACCGCACCGGTTTGCGGCTTGTGATCGAAACCAAAGCCCCGTTAAAAGCCAGCCTTTTGCTGTTGCAATCGCCTTATCGTTTGGTGATTGATATGCCCAAAACTAGCTGGAATGTGGACAAGCTGGCGCGGCGCGGCAATTTGCAAGTTGCCCCCGGTTCGGCCTATCGTTTTGGAAACCCAAAGCCGGACATCGGCCGGTTGGTGATCGAGCTTGAAAAACCGGCAGCGCCCGTGCGGGTCTTTGCCCTTCCACCGGCAGGGGGCGGCAACCGTTTTGTGATTGATCTGCTTGATCGCGGAAAAACCGCATTTCTAGTGGCATCCTCAGCGCTGGAAAAAACCCCAAACATTGATCTTAGCAATGCTGTTACCGATCGCGCGATGGTCAAAGATGCTGATCGGGTGAAAACGGTCAAGCCATTGACCATGCCACTGCCAAAATCCAAACCGGCGCGCCATGCGAATAAGCCAGCCACGACGGAAATTGCCGCACCAAAGCCTCGCCCGCGAAAATGGATTGTCTTTATTGATGCTGGGCATGGCGGCAAAGATCCGGGTGCGCTTGGCAAGGCAGGGACGGCGGAAAAAAACATCACCTTGGCGGCGGCGCGTGAACTGGCAAGTCAATTGCGCGCCACGGGCAAAATAACCCCGATTTTGGCGCGTGATGACGACCGGTTTTTGCGGCTTCGCCAGCGCATCCGGCTGGCGCGGCAAAATCAGGCCGATTTGTTCATTTCGCTTCATGCTGATTCGGCGCCAAGATCATCGGCGCGGGGCATTTCGGTGTTTAGCCTGTCAGACAAAGCCTCTGACAAAGAAGCGGCCGCATTGGCGCGTCAGGAAAATAGCGCCGATTTGATTGGTGGGCCGGATTTGTCCGCCGAAGATCCCGAGGCAGCGGGCGCGCTGGTGCGGATGTTCCAACGCGAGTCAATGAATCAATCGGCGCGGTTTGCTGCGGCAATTTTAAAACAGATTCGCGATTTGCCCGGGGGCGATAAGCGCGGGCATCGGTTTGCCGGTTTTGCTGTTTTGAAAGCGCCTGACATGCCGTCGGTGCTTGTCGAGATGGGCTTTTTATCAAACCGGCAAGACGAGGCGAATTTGAATAAGAAATCTTACCGGCAGGATTTGTCGAAACGGCTAACAAAGGCCATTCTTGTTTACCTGAATGAATATGGTCCCAAAATATAAAGGCTGGCGGCGCATCATCGATATGGCGGCAAAACCATGAAAAAAAGGCTGTTACCCGTTAAAAAGACGCGTATCAAAATGAAGAAAAGGGCTGGATTGCCATATCTACGCCCAATTTCGGCTATATTGTCAGAATCATGTTAAGATTTATTTCGATTACATTATCCTTTGTTTTCCTGATGTGCATGCTTGCTGGTGCTGGCATCCTTTGGGTTTTCTGGACCTATGGAAAAGATCTTCCTGATTATCAGCAGCTTGCCAATTATGAACCGCCTGTTGTGACCCGCATTCATGCTGGCAACGGGGCGTTGCTGGCCGAATATGCCAGTGAAAAGCGGCTTTTTGTGCCGGTTGAGGCCATCCCGCCACGATTGATCCATGCTTTTATTTCGGCTGAAGACAAAGCATTTTACAATCATTTTGGCATTGATTTGCGCGCTTTGGCGCGGGCAATTGTGACCAATATCGTCAATTATGGCAAAGGCCGGCGACCGGTTGGTGCCTCGACGATCACCCAGCAGGTTACCAAGAATTTCCTGCTGACAAATGAAGTTTCGATTGAACGCAAAATCAAAGAAGCAATCCTGTCACTTCGGATGGAACGCGCTTTTAGCAAAGATCAGATTTTGGCGCTTTATCTGAACGAAATTTATCTTGGGCGTGGCAGTTACGGCGTTGCGGCGGCGGCGTTGAATTATTTTGATAAATCGCTTGGTCAATTGGAATTGCCGGAAATTGCCTATCTTGCTGCGCTGCCAAAAGCGCCAAATAACTATCACCCGGTTCGCAATCTTCGCGCGGCAACCATCCGGCGCAACTGGGTTTTGGATGAAATGCAGCAAAACGGCTATATCTCGCAAAATGAAGCTGATGCGGCAAAGGCAGTGCCGCTGCGGATGATCGGACAAAGCGGATTTGACGCTGCCGAAGCGCCTTATTTTACCGAGGAAGTGCGCCGCCAGCTTATTAGCCGCTTTGGTGAAACATCACTTTATGATGGTGGTTTATCGGTTCGCACGACGCTTGATCCCTATTTGCAGCAAATTGCCGATAATGCGCTTGAACGTGGGTTAGAAGCATTGGATCGACGGCAAGGCTGGCGTGGCCCGCTTGGCGTCATGCCGCAAGGGGCCGATATTGACAAGGTGCTTGCCGCGCAAACGGCAAAGTTGCGCGCGAACCATTTTGCCGCGCTGGTGACAAAGGTTGGGCCGCGAAGCGCTGAAATCTATGTGAATGGCCGCAATGCGATTATCCCGTTTGAGCTTGCTTTTTGGGCCTATCCGCCGCGCCGTGATGATGGCATTAGACCGCCACCCTTGCGTGATTTGCGCAAGGCTTTGTCCAAAGATGACATTGTCATTGTCCAGCCGCCCGGTTTTACGCCAGATTTGATCCGTAACGGTTTTGAACCTGCGCCAAATCATTTTGCATTGGGACAACGCCCCGATGTTGAAGGCGCGATTGTTGCGCTTGATCCGCATACCGGCCGTTTATTGGCTATGAGTGGCGGTTATAATTACGCTGAGTCAGAATTTAACCGCGCCGTTCAAGCGGTGCGCCAGCCCGGATCAGCTTTTAAACCTTTTGTTTATCTTGCGGCACTTGATGCTGGCTATAGCCCGACAACGCGCATTCTTGATGCGCCCTTGGTGGTGGATCAGGGGCCGGGCAAACCGAAATGGAAACCGGCAAACTATACCAAGCGTTTCTATGGCCCATCAATCATGCGGGTTGGTATCGAAAAATCACGAAATCTGATGACCGCACGCTTGGCGATGACAATTGGCATGGATCGGGTTCAGGACTATGCAAAACGCTTTGGCCTGAACGATGATTTACCCCCATTTTTATCAATGTCGCTTGGCGCTGGCGAAACGACCCTGCTTCGGCTGACATCTGCTTATGGCATGCTTGTGAATGGCGGGCGGAAAATCACCCCAAGCCTGATTGACCGGATTCAAGACCGCCATGGCAAAACCATTTACCGCCATGATGCGCGTGATTGTGGTTCTTGCGTGGCACCAGATGGCTGGTCAAATCAACCAATTCCAACATTGCCTGATACGCGTGAACAGCTAACTGATCCGGCATCGGCTTTTCAGATGGTGTCAATGTTAGAAGGTGTCATTAAACGTGGTACCGGTCGGTCGATCAATGATCTGGATCTGGTTGTCGCTGGCAAGACTGGAACCACCAATGACAATACAAATGGTTGGTTTATCGGCTTTACACCTGATCTGGCGATTGGCGTTTTCATCGGTTATGACCGGCCGCGTCCGCTTGGCAAACGTGAAACCGGTTCAACAGTGGCGGTACCGATTTTTGGCGATTTTCTGATGCGGTCGCAAATTGACAAGCCGGTGATTCCGTTCCGGCGACCAAATGATATTCAGGTCATTCCGGTTCATGCCGAAACGGGCGAACGTGTTTTGCCAAAAGACCAGCAAGCGATTTTGGAGATTTTTAAACCCGGCCAGCGGCCGGGTGGGGTGTTGATTGATGTTGCCCCCGGCATGGATGGTCAGGCGACAACAACGGGCGGCACATTGGCGACACAGGGGCTTTACTAGGCGCTATCTTGCCGCTAGATAAGAATTGAGGCTTGCCACAATACCCCCCGGCGCGTTAGGTACAAGCATTCCTTGTTTCCTTCATTGCAGGCTGGACTCCGATACCATGCAGGCCGAAACCACCGCAAAAATAGACATTATCAAAACGGCAATTGATCTGCTTTGCAAACATATCAAATATGATGATGCCAAGGCGCAGCTTGCCAACCTTGAAAGCGTGATTTCCGATGGTGACTTTTGGAATGATCAAGCCAGCGCACAAGAAACCATGCGCGAAAAAAACCGTCTTGAACGTCAATTGGCGGTTATTGATGCGCTTCAATTGGAAATGGATGATGCGATCGAGTTGCTTGAGCTTGGTACGGCCGAAGGTGATGACGAAATCATTGATGATGCCGAAGCATCATTAACCAAACTTGTGGCAATTGCCGAAAAACGCCAGCTTGAAAGCCTGCTATCGGGCGAGGCTGATGCGAATGACTGTTTTATTGAAGTTCACGCTGGTGCTGGTGGAACCGAGGCGCAGGACTGGGCATTGATGCTGATGCGCATGTATAGCCGGTGGAGCGAGGCGCGCGGTTTTAAATTGCAAATCATCGAAGAAAGCGCGGGCGAAGAAGCTGGTATCAAATCGGTCACGATGCGGATTGATGGCGAAAATGCCTATGGCTGGATGAAAACTGAATCAGGCGTTCACCGTTTGGTTCGGATTTCACCTTTTGATAGCTCGGCGCGCCGCCATACAAGCTTTGCCAGTGTTTGGGTCTATCCGGTTGTTGACGATAATATTGAAATTGAAATCGAAGATAAGGATTTGCGGATTGACACTTACCGCGCATCCGGTGCCGGTGGCCAGCATGTCAACAAAACCGACTCAGCAATCCGCATTACCCATTTACCAACAAATATTGTTGTTCAATGTCAGAATGACCGGTCGCAGCATCGCAATCGGGCAACCGCTTTTAACATGCTAAAAGCCCGTCTTTACGAATTGGAACTGCAACGCCGTGAAGATGCGGCGAATGATGCTGCGTCAAGCAAAACCGATATTGGCTGGGGAAACCAGATCCGGTCTTATGTTCTGCATCCTTATCAGATGGTAAAGGATTTGCGAACCAATGTTGAAAAGGGCAATGCGCAGGGTGTTCTTGACGGCGATCTTGATGATTTTATCGAGGCCAGCCTTGCCGCGCGTGTTGGCAATCAACGTTAGGTGTTAGGCCTTTTTCCGGGTGATGCCACCAAATCATCTCTTGTGGCAAGCGGGCCATAAAACGCCGCTGAAAAACGCGCCGCATTACGGGCTGCGATATTAAATGGCGGTTTTAAGTCGCCGTGAAAATAACGCTTAACAAGGCTATGCCATGTGCTGACCGGATCAAGACGATCCATGCCGCACATATAGTCGAACCATCGTTTTCCAACCGATACATGCGTAATTTCATCGGTCATGATGATGCCAAGCGCATTTGCCGTTTCGTCATCACCAACCGATTTCAACCGGTCGATCATGGTTGGCGTCACATCAAGCCCGCGCGCCTCAAGCACAAGCGGTGCGATCGCCAGTCGCGCCAAAAGATCATGTTTGGTGGCATCAGCGGCCTGCCATAGGCCGTCATGTGCTGGCAAATCGCCATAAGCCGCATCTAGATCAGCAAGCCGGTCACTTAACATCAGAAAATGTCGTGCCTCATCATCGGCAACGCCAAGCCAGTCATGATAAAAATCCACCGGAAGCTGCGTCTTGGTAAAGCGGCTGGCCATATCCAGAGCCAGATCAACCGCATTTAACTCGATATGGGCAATGGCATGAAGAAGTGCGATCCGGCCCGAGGCCGATTGGGTGATCCGCCGCCGTGGCACCTCACGCGGGGGGCGCAATAATGGGCGGTCAGGCCGACCCGGCCGATCTGGCGGCGGCTGGTTGCCAAGCGCAAGCGTGGCATCTTTCCACGCGGCAACAAGATGGCGCGTTGCCGTGGCTTTTTGGCGCGCATCCGAAATGCAAAGCACGTCACATATCGCGCCGCTAAGCGTTGTCTTTGATGCGTCTGGCATGATTATAGCGCTTTCAATCTCTCCAGAACATCGGCCGCATGACCAGCAACCTTTACCTTTGGCCATAAGGCGGCAATCTTACCATCACTGTCGATGATAAAACTGGCACGTTGAATGCCCATATATGTTTTGCCATACATCGATTTTTCAACCCAAACGCCAAATTCTTCGCAAAAGCTGGTTTCGTGATCGGCGCCCAATAGACAGGTCAGGCCATATTTGGCGCGAAATTTTGCCTGTTTCGCTGGTTTGTCTTTGGAAACACCAATCACCACGGTTTTTTGCGCGGTAAATTCATCGTGAAGGGCGGAAAATTGTTCGGCTTCTTTGGTGCATCCCGGGGTGTCGGCACGCGGAAAGAAGAACACGACCACTTTTTTGCCACCTTGTTCGGCTAATGAAAACATGTCGGTATCGGTTGGAATCGACAAAGTGGGGGCATAATCACCAATCGCAAGCATAAAATGTCCTAACCATTTGCACTGGCGCTGAAATAACAGCGCGCTTTGTTTGTTTGAGGTCTTGTTGATGATAGATAATATTTTTCTGCCAGATCGCAAGACAGCCAGTGTTGGGCATGGTAAACAAAAGCAAGATTTAAAGCGATAGAGGATGCGGCGTGTTTGCTGATCGACATTTCACCGCCATAGGCATTTTCAAGACTTTTGTGATCACTGTCTTGTTGCTGGCAACGATGATTTTCGGGGCTGGTTATGTTTATGTGAACCAAGCTGGTGGCCTTCGCCGTCTTCTTGAAACCGAATTGTCGCGTATGGTTGGCAATGGCTCGGCCTCGGTTGGGGATGCGCGGCTTCATTTTGCATTATCGCGCCACCCGCTTCAGCTTGGCGCAGAAAATATTGTCATTAATCTTGAGCGTGACCAGATCGACCTGCCGAATGTCGAAATCGGCTTTGGCCTGACAAGTCTGTTTGACGGCCGGCCAGAAACGATTTTGCTGCGTGGGATCAAGCTTGATCTTGTGAAGAACGCGTCAGGCTGGTCCGGTTCGCCAGCCGTTATTTTTCTCGATCAGCTCGCCAAACAATCAAACCAGCTTGAAGCCGACAAACCAAGATTGGGTGCCAGTCAAAACCGCCTTGGCGGGGTGAAATTGATTGCGATTGAAACTGATCGTCTGTCGCTTTCGCATGAAACTGGCGCTTTGCCAAAGCTGGTTTTCGCCGATATCAATATTGATGTGACCTCCGGTGATGATGGCACTGTTGCCGGCAGCCTGCGGGCGCGACGGCTGGCAAGCGATGATGCGGCTGCGGGCAGTTTCACCCTGTCATTTGATGGCTGGCCCGGAAGCGATTCTTTTGCGTTTGATATGAGCGCGTCTGATCTGAACACAGCCGATATCAGCGGTTATATTGACCGGCTTCCTGTCGCCTTGCGCCAGATCGGCGTTTTATCGGGGCATCTTGGCCTTGAGATGAAAAACGATTTATTGACCAAGCTGAATGCCGATGTTGCGCTGGTTGATGGCATGCTTGGCATTCCGGGTTTTGGCCGCGATGCGGCTTTTGATACGGCTGATCTGGTGTTTTCCTACAGCCGACCAAGCGACAGTTTAATGATTAGCAAAGCGGCATTGAATTTTGCCGATCAGCGGCGATTATCTTTTAATGGTGCGGTGACCCAGTTCCATGCCCCATCTGCCAATGTAAAGGGCATGATCGAGGCCAATAATCTGCCGATTCAATCATTGCTCGATGGCTGGCCTGATCCAGTGGCGGCTGATTTGAAACAGACTTTGCGGCAACGCTTTAGCGGCGGCCAATTCAAATTTGTCAAAGCTGAATTTCAAGGTGCTTTTCAATCTGAAACCAGCGCTTTGACATTATCTAGGCTTGGCCTTGAAAGCCAATTTGCCGGTGTTCGGGCAAATTTTGCCAGCGGTCAATATAAACGACTTGTCGCAACGATTGGCGGCGCATTGGGCATGAATGTTGGCAAAGGTGGACAGATTCAGGATGTTCTTGTCGATCTTGAAATGACCGATGGGTCAATGCTTCTCGACGGTTATGAACGGTCGGTTGATCTGGCGTCTGGGCAATTAAAATCAATGCTTCGCGGCGATGTGGCGACTCTGGAAAATCTGGCATTCGATATGGGAAGCGCTGGAAAGTTTAATCTTGGTGGCCGCGCTGAAATTGGCGATGGCTGGACGCTTCGTGATTTACAGCTGGATTTGAATGTGCCGGATATGGATGTGGTATTATTTTCGGCATTATGGCCGCAATGGGCGGCGCCTCAAACAGCATCATGGGTGGCGGAAAATATTCCGGCCGGACGGGTTCGGGACTCGAAGCTGTCATTTGCGGCGGATCTTGGTGCGGCAAAAGGGGTGCGTAAACTCTATGATGTCGAAGGCGATCTTAAATTGCGCAACGCCGAATTGATCTGGGCCAAAGGCGCGACAGCCATCACCGATGTTGATGCTGATCTTTATTGGAATAATGATGCGTTTACTGCCAGTTTTCTAACCGGACGTATTGACGATATTGCCGTGCAGCGTGGCCGAATTGTCATTGAACCGGTGCTTGAAGATATCCAGAAAAATGCGGTGATTTCACTGAATGCTAAAGGCGAAGCCAACACCGCGATGGATTTGGCGCGTCAAGCTGGCTTGTCACAATATGGCAGTTTTGATTTCAGCAAAATCAAAGCTGATGGTGAAATTGAATTCAGCCTTGAAGCTGTTTTGCCGCTTGGTAAATCGGCGTCACTAGCCAATCGTATCCAGAAACTTGATGCCACAATCAGCAATGGTTCGTTCCGCAATCTGCCAAACCAGATGAATGTTGATGATGCCGAGCTTGTGATGAATATATCGGCTGATAATAGCCAGATTACCGGCACGGCGACTGTCTATGGCGCGCCAAGCGAATTCAGCCTCGAAATTGATCACCAAAAACGCCATGTCGAACTGGTTGGTCAAACCCCGCCATCGGCCTTGCTTGCCTCGGCGATTGCCAAGATATTTGACCTTGATATCGCTGGATCAATTGGCGGTAAAATTGTCTATTCTGGCGACCCATCAATGGGCGAGGCAAAAATTGGAATGACGGTTGATCTCGGCAGCGCGTCAATCAATGTGCCGAAATTGAACTGGGCAAAATTACCAGCCGAGGACGGCCGCGCAACAATGACCATCTTGCTTCGCAAGGGTGAAGTGGCGTCATTGCAAAATATCGATGTGGCCGCTGGCAGCTTGTCAGCCCAAGGCCAAATCGCCTTTGACACAACGGCCAAAATTCAGGCCGCCTTTTTCGAACGCGTTGCCTGGCCGGGAAATGATATTCGAGATTTGATTATCGAGCGCAATGCCGAATCATCATGGAAAGTTGGCGCAACAGCGCGGCTGGTAAATCTAGTGCCGCTTCGTCGTAATGAAGGGGTCAGTGGTGGTGAAACACTGATCTTTGATTTTACCGCTGATCAAATTGTTGTTGATAACGAAATTGCCCTATCGGGTCAGTTATCGGGCAATCGTACAAGTGACGGCATGGGCAAAGCCCAATTTCTGGGAACCATGCTTGTTGATGGAACGCCATTGATTACCGAAGCCGATCTGGAGATGGGGTTTGGGGTAAATGGCGACAGGATTACCGGCACTGGCCTGATTGGTGGCGGTGAAGTCAATCTGAGCTTTGATGCAAAAACAAAGTCTGATCCCAAATTGGTGATCGAGTCCAAAAATGCTGGCCGCGTATTAACTGGATTGAAAGTGACGGATACGGTTCGTGGTGGCCAATTGCGTCTGACGAATATTTTCAAAGATAATAAGTTCAAATCTTTTGACACCAAAATCGAATTGGCAAAATTCAGGATTGTCGAAGCGCCAAGAGCCTTGCGGGCGTTTTCGGTGCTTAGCCTTGCGGGTCTCTATTCGCTTGTCGAGGGTGATGGCACCGCGTTTCGGCGCGGTGAGGCGGTTTTAGAAACGCGCGGCCCGACGGTAAAGATTGTCAGCATGAAAGCCAGCGGTGAGGCTGTTGGCGTCACCATGCTTGGGGTGTATGATCGTGCCACCAAAAGGGTGGATGTGAGTGGTAATTTGGTGCCGGTGAATCAGATCAGCAAGCTTCTTGGCAAAGTGCCTCTGCTGGGTGACTTTATCGCAGGCATGGATAAAAGCGGCATCTTTGTTAGCCAATTCACCGTGACTGGCACATCGGATGATATGAAAACAGCGGTCAATCCAGTGTCATCAATTGCCCCTGGCCTGTTGCGTGATCTATTTTCGCCGAACTGGTTAGGTCGAGAAGAAAAACGCCTGTTTGGCGAGGGCGAAACTGCACCAGCACCAGCGCAATAGGCCGCCGGAAAAGCGGCGTGATTTACCGCTAATCTGGGACGATTGATCTATGATAAAATAATGAGCGCGTGCCGTTTTTTGCCAGCCGACATTTTCAGCTTACCATCTTGGAAATCAGCAAGGCTGATCATGGCGTCTTCATCGGTGATGGCGTTGTCATTTACCTTTGCTCCGCCGCCGCGGATTAAGCGTCTTGCCTCGCCATTCGATTTGGCAAAGCCGACCATGTTCAAAGCTGCGATAACGCTAAGGCTTGCAGCGTCGGTTGAATTGATCGTCACCTGATGAAGGCCATCACTCATGCCTTTATCGCCAAAGGTGGTTTGCGCGGTCGCTTTGGCCTTTTCGGCAGCGTCGATGCCGTGGCAAAGCCGCGTTGCCTCATCAGCAAGGATGATTTTGGCTTGGTTAATCTCGGCACCTTCAAGCGCGCCTAATTTGCGAACCTCGTCCATTGGCAATTCGGTAAATAGGCCAAGAAAGCGCGCAACGTCTGAATCTTCGGTATTGCGCCAGAACTGCCAGAAATCGAAACTAGATAATTTCGCATCATTCAGCCAGATTGCGCCATTGGCCGATTTGCCCATTTTTGCGCCCGATGATGTGGTGATCAGCGGCGACGTCAGACCATAGATTTCCTGACCATCAACGCGGCGGGTCAAATCAATGCCGGTGACAATATTGCCCCATTGGTCTGATCCGCCCATCTGCAATTGGCAGCCATAGCGGCGGCGCAATTCCAGAAAATCATAGGCTTGTAAAATGGCATAGTTGAATTCAAGAAAGGATAAGGGCTGTTCACGTTCAAGCCGCAATTTCACTGATTCCATGCCCATCATGCGATTGATCGAGAAATGTGGCCCGTAATCGCGCAGGAACCGGATATAATGAAGGCTGTCGAGCCAATCGGCATTATCAACCATCAAAGCATCGGATGGGCCGTCACCAAAAGTCAGATATTTTTCAAAAACGCTTTTGATGCCGTTTTTGTTAATTTCGATATCCTGATCCGACAATAGCGGGCGGGCGGTATCCTTGCCCGATGGGTCGCCAACCTTGGTTGTGCCGCCGCCCATCAAAACGATTGGTTTATGGCCGCACCGCTGCAAGATGCGAAGCATCATGATTTGCACAAGCGAGCCAACATGAAGGCTGTCAGCGGTGCAATCAAAACCGATATAGGTCGGGATCGCATGATCGGCCGCCAGCGCGTCAAGAGCGTCAATATCGGTGGCCTGATGAATATAGCCACGCTCGCTAAATTGTTGGATTAGGTTCGATTTATAATTCATCTTCGATCCAGATTGTCAAAATGTCAAAGCCAGCGCACCGATGAAGCGGCGCGTTGGTGGTTGATGTTTCAGCCTAGGCCAGCGGATCAAAATCCGGCTCGGTCAATGCGGTATCAAGATAGGTGCCAACGCGTTCGATCATCGGGTCAAGATGATCGGTAAAGAAATGATTGGCACCGGGAACAATATCAATATCGATTGTAACGCCCTTTTGAATTGAAAGACGATCAACCAGCTTGTGAATGGCATCGGGTGGTACCTGCTCGTCCTGTTCACCATGCACAATCAGGCCAGACGCGGGACATGGTGCCAGAAATGAAAAATCATGGGTCAATGCTGGCGGCGTTACCGAAATAAAACCGCGAATTTCTGGGCGACGCATCATCAATTGCATGCCGATCCATGCGCCAAAAGAAAATCCGGCAATCCAGCATTGGCGTGATGCAGGGTTTTGTGCCTGCAGCCAATCCATTGCGGTTGCCGCATCTGACAATTCGCCTTCGCCATTGTCATATTCGCCCTGACTGCGGCCAACACCTCGAAAATTGAACCGAAGCACGGCAAAGCCACGCGCTTGGAAATGCTTATACAGCGAATAGGTGACACGGTTATTCATCGTGCCGCCCTTATCAGGCTCTGGGTGCAGTATTAGCGCGGTCGGTGCATCAGGCACCTCACTTGGCATGTAGCGGCATTCCAATCGTCCATCGGGGCCGTTTATGATAACCTCGGGCATAAGTTTTTTCCGTTCATCTTGCACTATCGTAATCAGGGCTTATATCGTAATATGCAGGACACGCCAAGCGAGCTTTCACACCTAATGTGCGCGAATGTGTGATTTGCTGGTAACAAACCGGTCTAAATCTGTTTGCTGTCGATGATCTTGACTGAAAAATCACGCGTCAGCCATTTTTATTCCACCAAAGCCAACACTGGATTGAAACATATGTTTGCAAATTTACGCCGTGACTTAAATGCGATTATGGAACGCGATCCGGCAGCCAGCAATCGGCTGGCGGCGGTCTTTCTATATCCAAGCTTTCAAGTTATGCTGGCCTATCGTTTGTCGCATATTTTATGGCGGATGCGGCTTTGGTTCATTGCGCGGCTGATCATGCAGATTGCGCGCGTACTAACAGGCATCGAAATTCACCCCGCAGCAAAAATCGGCCCCGGTTTCTTTGTTGATCATGGCATGGGAACGGTCATTGGGGAAACAGCCGAAATTGGCCGTGATGTCACGCTCTATCACGATGTAACACTTGGCGGGGTGATGCCAGCGGTTGATTCAGACAAACAGCGCGAGGCGAAACGCCATCCAACGCTTGGCGATTATGTGATTGTTGGTGCCGGCGCGCAAATTCTTGGCCCGATCACGGTTCATCGCTGTGCGCGGGTTGGTGGCAATTCGGTGGTGACGAAAGATGTTCCCGAAGCGGCAACCGTTGTTGGCGTGCCCGCACGTCAGATGAGCAAAACCACAACCAAGGCCGAAGCCGATACAAGCTTTATGGCCTATGGTGTTCAATCGGGTATTGATCTTGATCCGCGTGAGCGCACGATCAGAGCGCTTGTTGACGAGGTGCAAAGCCAGCGCGCACGCCTCAGCGATCTTGAAGATAGGCTGGCCAGTGCGGCAGCACCAGCCACACCGAAAAAAGCACCACGCAAAACCAAGCCAAAGCCGGTCAGCTAGGTTGTTTGGTGAAGCTGGTCATCAATGATGCGTAAGACGCCAATCTATCTTGATAATAATGCAACAACGCCATTGCGTGCTGCTGCCATCACGGCCATGCAGGATGCGATGGGGCCGCCAGCAAACCCGTCATCGGTTCATGGCTTCGGGCGCAATGCCCGTCTGATTGTTGAAACCGCGCGCAGTGCAGTGGCAATGCTTGCCGGTTGCCGCGCCGCCGATGTGGTGTTTACCAGCGGCGGTACCGAGGCGAATAATCTTGTGATGGCACAATATGATCATGTGATCACGAGTAGGATCGAACATGACTCGGTGCGACATGCGCATCAAAATTGTCATCAAATTGCCGTTGATGAAAATGGGGTTGTTGATCTGGATATGCTGGCAACAGTCATGGCTGGCATTGATGATGCGGCCAAGCCGCGAACACTCATCTCGATCATGGCTGCCAATAATGAAACGGGTGTTATCCAGCCAATGGACGAAATTGCCGCAATGGCAAAAAGTGCAAATATTGCCTTGCACAGCGATATGGTGCAGATTTTTGGCAAACGTCATATCAATTTTGACGCATCGAAAATCAGCTATGCCAGCCTGTCAGCGCATAAGATTGGTGGCCCGTCTGGTGTTGGTGCGTTGCTGGTGCGCCCGGGGTGCAGGCTTTCCAGCCTGCTTCGTGGCGGTGGTCAGGAACAGGGGCGGCGGGCTGGCACTGAAAATCTGGTTGGCATTGCCGGTTTTGGCGGTGCGGCAGATGATGCGCTTGGCGATATTGGTCATTATCAGACAATGGCGAAATGGCGCGATGATTTTGAACGCCGCATGCTGGATCAGCGAAGCGGGATCGCGGTTTTTGGCCGCGATGCGCCACGGCTTGGCAATACCAGCTGTATTGCCGCATTGGGAAAAGCGGCTGAGACAATGGTGATGGCATTTGACATTGCCGGTGTTGCGATTAGCGCCGGTTCGGCCTGTTCGTCGGGCAAGGTCAAACCAAGCCATGTGCTGGAGTCGATGGGTGCAGGGCCACGCGCTGGCGAGGCCATTCGCATCTCAGGCGGATGGGCAACCACCCAAAGCGACTTTGAAATGCTTGCAGATGTGTTTTTGCAACTGTACAAGCAACCCGCATAATTTGATCTGCCAAATTTGAATTTGCAAATTCAGCGGGATTTGCAAATAAAGGGCAATCGCGATAAAGACAGGTGAAACAAGGAGTCGCCCGAAATGCCGAATATTATTTTTACCAAGCCGGATGGCTCGGAACATGATGTCACTGTTGAAAATGGTGTCACTGTCATGGAAGCGGGGCGTGATGCCGGACTTGGCATTGAGGGAACATGCGGCGGTTGCCTGTCTTGTGCAACCTGTCATGTCATTGTTGATGCCGACTGGTTTGCCAAAACCGGCGCACCGGGTGAAGATGAGGTGGATATGCTTGATCTGGCATTTGGCCTTGCGCAGACATCGCGCCTTGGATGCCAGATTGAAATGTCGGATGCGCTTGATGGTTTGCGTGTAACGATTCCAGAAGATATGTAGGGCTGATTATGGCGGCGCAAGCAGCAAAAACCAAAGCAAAGGACAGCATCAATGCTGGTCTGAATGCGCTTGGCTTTGCCAAACCGCCTGCCGAAACACGCGTTGTTGTCGCCATGTCTGGTGGGGTTGACTCATCGGTGACGGCTGCCTTGCTTCATGAGCAGGGTTTCGATGTGATTGGCATTACCTTGCAGCTCTATGATCATGGGGTTGCGGTACAGACCAAGGGCGCGTGCTGTGCTGGTGTTGATATCCATGACGCCCGCACGGTTGCCGGACGTCTTGGCATTCCGCATTATGTGCTTGATTACGAAAACCGGTTTCACGATCAGGTCATGCAGGATTTTGCCGATAGCTATCTTCGCGGTGAAACGCCAATCCCCTGTGTACGTTGTAACCAGACGGTAAAATTTACCGATCTGTTAAAAACCGCGCGTGACCTCGAAGCCGATTGCCTTGCCACTGGGCATTATGTCCAGCGCATTGCTGGTGATGATGGCCCGCGTTTGCTTCGCGGTGCCGATCCAGCAAAAGACCAGTCCTATTTCCTGTTTGCCACAACGGCTGAACAATTGGATTATCTGCGGTTTCCGCTTGGCGGTCTTGATAAGGATGAAACGCGCAATCTGGCGCGTAAATTCGGGCTTACCGTCTCGGAAAAGCCAGATAGTCAGGATATCTGCTTTGTACCAAACGGGCGATATGGCGATGTTGTTCGCCGGTTGCGGCCCGGTGCGGTTGATGCAGGGGATATCGTGCATATTGATGGCACGGTTCTTGGTCGTCATAACGGGGTGATTGATTACACGATTGGCCAACGCCGCGGCCTTGGTATTGGCGGGCGGGCAGGTGTGGATGAGGCGGATGGCCCGCTTTATGTTGTTGCCATTGATGCAGCGTCAAATCAGGTGATTGTCGGCCCGCAAAAGGCGCTTGCCTGTGTCGAGGTTCATTTAGGTGATGTTAATTGGATCACTGGCGCACCTCGCGATAACACCCCGATTTTAGCGCGGTTACGCAATACAGCACCGGCGATGCCGGCGCGCGTATTTTGCCATGAAGATGGCGGTGCGACGACTGTTGTGGTTCGGCTGGATGAGGCGCAATTCGGCATTGCCGCCGGTCAGGCTGCGGCAATTTATGATGGTGCCAATCCCGATCAATTGCTTGGTGGGGGCTGGATTGCGCGGGCACCGCTGGTTGGCAATATCGATCAAGATCAATAAGGGCTTTGCACCAGTAACCGGTCTAAGCCTCTGATCATACGAAGCTAACATTTGGATTTTTCATGCCGTTTTAAACGGTGTGATGATGAATGATCTTTTACAAATTCAAAAGGATTTAGGCGCGCCGGCGCGTGAGCCGCGGCGCCGTCTGGCGTCCGACGAAGAATTGGACGCACCGGAAGATGGCTATGATCCGCGGGATTGGCTAGCAATGCCGGTAAATCACAGTCGTTATCACAAAGGCTATACAACCAATCATTGGCTTAGTGTCTTTCGGGCGGTGACTGCTAGCGGTTAAAGCAGCTTTAAATTTGCTGGTTTCATTGGGTATGAGCTAACAAGACTGGTTCTTGCGTTCCTTTTTAGGCAATATGATAGACGCTAGCTTGGCAGGATTTTTGCAACCTTTTGGTGTTGTTTTGGTATTATGCCAGTGCAGGGTGGGGATTGATGGGCCAGCAAGTCTCGATTATAGAGTTAAAAGAACAAATTGAAGCGGCGAAACGTAGCCTTGCTGAAATGTCGCCGGTGGACATTGCTGCCGACCCTTTATTTCAACCTGCTGCCATGCCGACCGCAAATTCTGTTGGTTTGGCTGGTGGGCATGAAGATGACGCGCCAGACGCTTTAAACCAAAATTTGCTGGCTAATGATGATATGGCGACTGCAGATATGGCGACTGGTGAAGACTTTCAATTTTTCCACCGTCCCAAACAGCCGAATCAGCCATTTGCCCCATTATCGCCTATGAGCATGGCAAATGCTGATGTCAGCGCTCGCGGTGGTGATCAGCTGCTTTTTCAGGCATTCGATCAACGGCTTGATCGGCTTGAAGATGACATTGGACAAAACCGGAAACATATCCACGAATTGATTACCCTTTTGTCGGATCTTGATATGGCGGCACAGCCCGCCCTCCGCAATTCAGCATCAGCCAAATATTTGCTGCGCCGCAATCTATATTGGTTTGTGATTGGGTTGCTGGTCATCAGCTGGGGCGCCTTAACCCCATCAGGCCATTACTGGATCAATTATTTTCTCGGTTTGATATAGGGTTTATCCACAGCGCTGGCTTTTTGCTAACTACCTATTCACATTGACGAAAACATTCATTTAGTATAAGTTATCCACAGTTCTTTTTTGTGTTTAGGTAACTGTCGCCTGATGGCTTTCTATCCAGCCTCATCATCATCGCCGCGCCAGCTTTCGCTGGATCTTGATTTGGACGATGCGCCGTCTGCCCATTCGGCAGATAGCGGGGTAAAACGGTCGGTTATCTTTCCCAAAAATATTCAAATTTTTAATGTTCCGGAATTTCAGCGTCAGGTCTCGCAGCTTTTTGACCCGTTGAATATTAATATCGAATTTAGGGTGACACGGCAGAACCGGCTTGAAATGCGCTGGTCATTTCCGCAAGAAGCCATTCAATATAACCACGCTGATGCGCGCTCTGACCCGCATCGGCGGGCGCGTCTTTCGCCTGAAGAAAATGCGGCTTTTGAAACGTTGGTTTTATCTTTTGCTGGTTCGAGCCATTAGGCATATCTGCCCGGTTGTTGACGGCTATTGCGCGCCGCTGATCACGAATTTTATAAAATGAAAATCAGTGATTGCTGATGGCCCATCCATATCCGGCCCATCGACCAAAATCCTGACCTCTTGCAATAACGCCTTGGCCAGTTTGTTGCGTTTGTCGACCGTATCAACATCGCTGAGTTTTTGATCTGATAATTTGAGATTGATTGCCGAACGGATTTTTGGATTAAAAGTCTCTAACTGCTTCATGGCCTTTTCACCGGCAAGCGTGTTGCCATAAGTCGCAATCGCGACTTCGGCGGTTAACATGCCCTTACCGCTGGCGAGGTTACTGACAAAGGGCAGGGGAAAGCTGTAATAGCGGTATTTGGCGAAATCAAACGTTCCATCGGGAAGCAGTGCTGCATTGTCGGGCACCACCGATTCGGCATCTTCACTGTTACCAGCTTTATCGGCTTCGGCTTTGGCCTTAGCTTTTTGCATGATGGTGTAGATATCGTCTGGAACTGGCTCAGGTGTTGTCAGGGTCAAATAGCCAATAGCAAATAGCGCTAAAACCACGCTGATGCCACCGCCAATCATAAGTGACAAAAACAGCCGGTGTGGTTGGCGTGATGATGAAGATGAATCGCTATGGTCGGCCATGCTTACTTATCCGATCCAGCCGTTAAAACGGTCAATGATTGTTGGAACCCAGCTTGGCATTATCAGCGCTGATAGATCGCCTTTAGCTGTCACAAGAAAATAGGCAATGCCGGCGACAAGGCCGATCAGGATGGCCATCGCAACCATGACCAAAGGTGAACGCTGGCTCTGGTGCGGTTCATCTTTGTTTCTTGCCTCGTCACTAGCCTTGGTTTCGGCTTGATCTGTGGCCTGATTTTTACGGCTTTTGCCGGAATTGGTTTGAAGGCGTGAAATCTCGCGGATCTTTTGCAAAAGCGTGTGTAGATCACGCTGATTATCCAATAATTTGGCTTCGAGTCGGGTGATGCGCTCATCCAAGGCAGCAGCATTTGTGGCATGTGCTGATTTGCTATCAGCCGAAATGGGGTTGGCCGAAATGGGATTCGCACTAGCGTCAGTTGCGTCAGCGCCCAAACCGCCAGCATCGGTTGCAATATCATTGCGTGCCATGATTGGCGTTGTTGGCGTCATTGGTGTCATTGGCGGTTTGGGCTGCGGCGTCACCAATGATGGCGCTGCAAGATCGCTGGCAAGGGCAGATTTTGCAGCCTCGATTTGCGCCTTTAAGCTGGGGTTTGCCATCAATTCATGCCTTTATTAATCGCAGTTTCGACGTCTTTGCCCTATCAGATGGGCATTATCCGAGATCGTGTTAAGCATTTTTAATGCCAAGCTGGTCCGTCTTGGCTCTAGTAGCTTTTCACGGCCTTATCACCAAAGCGGTATCCGATAATGGCGCATTGCCGAACTTCACGGAAATTGGTCATTTCTGAATTGATAATCTTTGTCCATGTATCTTGCCCAAGCCGGTCAAGAAGCCGCCCGCCAATTTTCTGCACAACACGGCGGCATGACCCTGATTGCGCCGGTTTGATGCCGTCATAATCCTGTCCGCATAGGGCGTCACTGTTGCCGATGATTTTTGCGCTGCGATCAAGCCAATGAACCGAAATACCGGTGATTGTCCGGCCCTGACGGTTGCTGATCTGCATTTCCAGATCATAGGACACAAGCGACATGCCGCGATCATCAACACCAAATACCAGTTTGATATCGCAAGGCACGATTTCCGCTTTGCTGTGGCTGCCGGCAAAAAGCGAGCTATTGGCAGCTGTGAACATGATAAAAACACCAGCCATCGCCAATAAAGCAATCATTCTGGTCGCGCTTTGGCATAAGCGCGCCGGATTAAGTGAAAACATGCTGATACCTCACTTTTGTTGTTGGCATGGTATCTGCAAGGGTTGTCTCACAGATTGCGGTTGCTTAAATTTAGCAAAAGATAATGTAATGATCCAGCGCCGGTATTTTACAGGTTAGCAGGTCGCATTGTTAGATTTGAAAAAGGATGGGTAAAATGGCCGAAGATGAGATGAACGAAGCCGATTTAAGCGGTCGTCTTGCCACGGTTCTCGAAGAAATCCGTGATGTCATGGAAAAGCGCAAACAGCGTATTGAAGAATTGCGTCAGGAAATTACCGAGATCGAAAATGATAATGACGATCTGGAAAAGACCATTTCTGAACTGCTGGATAGTTTTGGTTAATCGGTGTCGATAACCGCATGGCCCTGAATGGCAACCGCACCCAACACTTCGGTCAATTCCGGGTTTGCCGCGATAAAGCTGCGAAGCTTTTCATCAGCAATCGCTTCGGCTGCTTCGTTTGACTCGGCGTCAATCTCGATGAGACCATCAATAATCCATTGAACCTTAACTCGCATTTTTTCCTCCTTTGCCGTTGGCCGGCAATGGTTTGAATTTATATTTGTCAAAAAGGGTCTGGGTTTTCATCTGCAATTCGACCAGATTTTTGCTGTCGATTTGCGATTCAGCATCGTCGCGCGCATCGCTTGTCTCGGGCAAATTGATCGCGGCGGCGATTGAATACCAGATATAGGCATTGGCATAATCGGGTTCGGCAAGAATGGTTAAGTGATAATTGGCAAATTGCGGAATTGCGTTTAGGTCATTCGCGTCGATACGCGCTTGTAATGCCTCACCAACGCGGCCACGCACCTCGTCCGCTACTTTTGGCGGCAGTAAATCGACGATATCATTTGCCAAATCTTCGGCATCTTCAATACCGCCAAGCTGGGCCTGCCATGACCAGAACAGCGCCTCAACATAATTGCGTGGGCGGCCCTTGCCGGCATTCAGCAAAACCGCAAGATTATGCTGTGCGTCATGGCGTGGCATTTTGGCCTGAGCTTCAAACAAGGTTATGGCATGGGCATAATTTTTGTCTTTGACCGCCCTTACCGCTTCTTTGAAAGCCTTGTTTTCCATCTGGGTTTGTGGGTCGCTGGCGTTGACAGGCATGCCCAAAAGACAAGCAGAAACTAAAAAAAGACTGGAAAGAATGCGTTTGATTGGGGCGGAACGAACCATCACCGCCCTGCCATCATCACCAACTGTAAATACAGAACGCGTGCTTTGAATTTTGAATTTGGTCGTTGTTCATAAACAACAATCCGCGGGCGATCAGCATTCTGGCGCTGGAACTCAATCAACATATTTTCAGGCAGAAACACACCATGGCTTTCAAGCGTGCCGCATGGATCGTTATCGAACGCGGTCTGAAAATCAGCATCAATCCAAGTGCGGGCAAGCGCCTTGCCAAGAATGTCCGGTAAAAATTCACGAACATCTTCACGATCGGTGAAATGTCGTTCGCCATCATAGAGCGAAAATGATTGCTTGCTCGTTTTGGCGGGGCGGGTTGCGGGCAATTGCTTTGCCACGGGAACCAACGATCTGTTTTCCTGCTTTGCCATTTTCTGCCTTCGCTTAACAATCCCATAATATGCTGCATTAGCAACGGCTAAACAAGTTGAATTTTAAGCTTGGCGATTTGCCCAGAGGTGGCTTGCATGCTGGTTTGCAAAAATGAAGCAAACTTGGCGATGATGCGGGCTTTGGCACAAAATTTGCTGAACAAACCGCGAAGCACACTACGTTAGGTTTAATGATTATGATTTCGGTAATTCGCAGCGGTATGTCGGCAGCCTTGAGTGACCTTGACGTTACGTCAAACAACATCGCCAATGCTGCAACCACTGGCTATAAAAAGCGCGAAGCCAGCTTTACCGATGTTTATGCTGATACGGTTGCCATCGGCGTTGGCAAAAGGGTTGGGTCTGGCGTCAGGACTCCAGAAATACGATTTAATGGCTCACAGGGGAATTTGAAGCAAACGGGAGCTGTTCTTGATCTAGCGATTGAAGGGCAGGGCATGTTTGCACTTCGTGATGAAAACAATCCTGGTGAGTTAATCTACACCCGCGACGGTGCCTTCGCAGTTGACCTGGACGGAGAGATCAGTACCGCTGATGGGTATAAAGTTCTCTCGTCAAATGGAAACCCAATTACCGTACCAATGCGCGCCGCAGCGGCGATCAATGCCAATGATGTCGAAGAGCTTGCCGATCTTCCATTAACAGGTGTTTCCGTTCGATCGGATGGGGCGGTTGAAGCAACCTACGGGGGCAATCGAATATTTGTAGTTGCAAAGGTTGGTCTTGCTGGCTTTGCCGACGCGAACCGGCTCACCGCAATTGGCAACAACCTATTCCGTCAAAATGGGCAGTCAGGTGCTGGCGTCGTCGGCGAAGCGATTACAGATGGGCGGGGCAAAATTCACTCTGGCGCTCTGGAAATGTCAAATATTGATATGACAAGCGAATTGACCAAATTGATTCGCGCACAACAAACCTTTTCTGGAACATCACGCCTGCTTCAATCCGAAACCGAAATGGTGCGTAAATTCCTATAATTAACCATTGGTCATTTATTTAAGCGGAATTGTCCAGATTAGATTTGTGATTGCCGCATCAACCGGCGGATCAATGAATAAAATCCCGTCATAATCAACCGTTAGCGGTTTGTCTAATGTCGCCAATAGATTGATTGGGCGTGGC
>Ga0102960_1000182_pt1 | contig 22602 bp, 30 predicted proteins | sample SalPon2_B_H2O_MG_2_FD_84521 | JGI IMG/M metagenome (GOLD analysis project Ga0102960, IMG submission 84521) | Salt pond water microbial communities from South San Francisco under conditions of wetland restoration - Salt Pond MetaG SF2_B_H2O_MG | ecosystem: Environmental > Aquatic > Non-marine...
ACCCAGTATTTATGCCTTTTAGCTACTATACTTAACCAGTCTAACTCTCGATCCAAATTACAGTTATACTTAAAAATATTATACATACTTGCAGGGTATGCTCTCTACCTTCTTCGTAATCAGTATAAGCGTAAAGACTACCTACCATAAAACCAAATATAGGAGCAAAAGAAATCTCTGCTCCGTTTATATATCCTAAGTAAATAATAGTTATACCTAATAACACCAATAAAAAGAAAAACGTTATCAAAATAAAACTTCTTTTAATTCGGATTTTTTACTATGTAATATATCCTGCCCCATAAATTCAAAGCCTACGTTATTCTTAACCATACGCATACGAATTGGCTCCATATACGGGGTGCATCTTCCGCCAGTTTCTGTCTCCTTTATTTTAAGAACATGAAGCTCCGAGTACATCCAGTCGGTAGGGTGGTTAGTCATTCTATGGCAGCAAATTACGTCGTCTGCTCTATTACCCCACTTACCCCCTCCTTCTACAGAAGCTAATCCTAATGGCTGAGGTAATCCAGCATACTCATGCTCTTTTGGGTAAACGCGCCTTAGGGCTTCCGTTACTCCATGCGCGGTAAGGAATACAGTTATATTTTCTTTCTTAGCGAAAAGTCTAAACTCAGAAGCTACTTGGTAATCGTATAAATGCGAACCAATACCTCTCATTACTTGGGTATCTATACTTAGAGAGTTATAAGGATCTATAAGTAATCCGTCGTACTTCCAAACGTCCTTTATTGCTTTAGCTTCTTTTAAAAGGTCTTTATAGGTATAGAGATCTTCTACGTCTATTACTTTAAAAAAGCTATTACACCACTTTATAGTTTTATTTATCTCTGCTTCGCTTGCGGTATGTATAGGCTTACCCATTTTAAACTCTATAATCTTTCTTACTATAGAGTCTGGAGTATTTTCACTAGACCAAATTAGAAATTTAAGTTTATGTATACTAGCCCACAATACTAAGAAGTATATCATTACGGAGCTTTTCCCTACGTTTGCATGCCCAATCCAAAGCGAGAAGTTACCTTGCTTATAGCGTAGGTATTCGTCAATATTTGGTACTCCTATTTTTAAACCTTCGACTACTTTTCCGTTTTTTATATCGAAGATACGGTTTTTAATTCTATCGGTTTCTGCTATCATTTGTTTATAATGCTTTTGTTATTATTCCATATTTTTTAACTATTTTCTCTGAATGTTCGTCTATTCTTTCTATATAATATCCTACTATAGGGTTTACCTTATAATTCCAGAAATCGTCTGGCATTTCTCCCTTAAGAATCTTTTTCATAAATATATAAAAAAAGGGGCTAAAAAGCCCCATTTAATTAATAAGGTACGTCGCTAGAAGCTCTCGCTTCGTTTTGCTCTTGGTTCGTAACCTCGTTTCTCTCTGCTAAGGATATACCTCCTTCTCCTATCCATTTAACGGCTGCGTTACCTAGAGTAATAGCTTTTACCTTATTCTTTCTTTCTTCTTCTGAGATAGTTTGAGTAACCCAAACGTTATTACCGTAAGAAGAAGCGTCTTGGACCATAGCAGTAAAGTTAAGATAGGTCTTTCCGTTCTTAGCATTTATAAGCCTATTCTTATCGATTGCAGTAAGTTCAATGCTTCCCGAGATAATTGCGGTAGTCTTTTTTTCCATGTTATTTCTATTTTATAATTTAAGTAATTAAAATACGTTTTTCCGATCTTAGAGTTTGGCGAGTTCATTAGCTACTTTAGTTCCAATTTTATACTTGTTTCTAAGATCTTGTACAGTATAACCCTTTTTAATTAAGTCTAAAGCTTCATTATAATCGGGAGTATTAAAGTTTAACCAGTTTTTTTCTTCTTCACTTAGTTTCGGAAGTTTAGGTAAGGAGCTTTTAACTTCTCCTCCTAGAACCCAGTCTGCGAATTGCTGAGCAGTAGCTAAGACTTTTTCTTCTGTTTTAGAATCGTCTTTGGCCCAGAATACGTTAGCGTTAGTTAAAGCATTTTGCTTAATAATAAATACTTGAGTTTTATCCATAATTATTTATTTTAAAATTAATAACGCTAAGTTAGTAAAAAAAATTTAATAAAAAAAAAGGGTAAAGATTAAACCTTACCCCTTTCGCATTAAAACAAATAATTAAGTTTAGAGAAAACTCTTTAACTTACTAGAATACTCTGTTATCATTTCTTCTAGTTCGTCAGTAGTAAATTTAGTTACTTCTCTGCTTTTTTCTAGTAATTCCTGCGATAAGTTATCGCCAAGATATAAAGAGTACTCGTATTGACGGCCTGCTTTAAATCTATTGCAGTATCTACATTGAGGCTTAACGTTTCTAGGATCCCACCGCGTAGCCATAGCAGTCCTTGAGATAAAGTGGCCCGCGTCAATAATGTCCTTCTCCCAGTAACCCTTTTTACCGCATGTTATACAAGTACAAAAACCTCTACTATCTGCGTTACTTAATCTTATATACTTAGAAAATACTACGTCTAGTTTTTTAACTAGTTTACTTCTAGTAGGTTTTTTAGAAGTCTTAGGCATCGTTTTACGTTTAAGCAATTACTTATCTAAGTGGTTTAGTAGTAAGTTTCCGTCTACTTCGTTAAATCCTTTTAAAAGCTTATAAAGATATTTACTATCACTTTTTACTTTATTCTTTTCGGTTTTAGTAGAATCTATACCTAAGTTAGTATAACTTATAGCGTCTAGTTCTAGTATAGCGTCTGTACGTTCTTTTACCGATAGTTGAAAGTCTTTAGCTATTTTCTCAGCTAATTTTCTAATAGTCATATCTTCACTCATTAGTTAAATTTATTAAAGGTTAATATATATAATTAGCCTCCACCCGCCAAAGGTAGAGGATTTTTTAAACAGTTACTAAATTAAGTTTTTAACATTACCTACCCTGCCCTCTATATTTTTTCTTATAATTTTTAGAGGATTTTAAAGCTGAGGTTTTAGATTTACTATGGGTTCCCTTTCTACGGACCTTATTCTTTTCGTAGTTAATAACTATTTTCTTCATTACTAACTAGACTTACCTTTTAGTTTCTCGTAAGTTCTTAGACCTCCTAGTCCTAGCATACCCATTAGTACGGTAAATAAGCTATTAGTATCAAATTCTACTGGTTTTATATCGGTATAGGCTATAAGTAAAGGCATTACTATATAATGAAATGCGAAAGCTATACCGCATACCCAGCCTATAAAAGGTCTCCACCCCGCTACAAATACCGTGCGGTGATTGGCTTCTATTTCGTTAATTCTAGTTTGGATTTCTAGTAGCTCGTTAGGATCTAGTTCTTTTCCTTTTATAGCTTCTCTTATCTCCCAAGCTAGATTACCAGCTACTGATTTTCTACCGTCTCCACCTTTTAAAAGTCCTAAAAGTAGTTTTAACATTATTCCCGAAGCATCTTATTATAAAGTATCTGTGCTAACTTAACCTCGTGCTGGTTATCTATACAGATATCTTTAGTTATTTTTTTATACTCAGCTAGTTTCTGGTTTCTTGCACTTGCACACCCCGCTAGAGTCGTTACAAGTAGTATTAGTAGTATTCGCATGTTTGTTAGTTTGTAGAAGTAAAACTTCTGTTAGTTTGTCGATACTCTTTCGTATCTCTTTTAATTCGTTTCTAAGCCCGTTAGACTTAACTTTTACTTCAGCCATAGCGTACTACCAGTAGTATTAGTAAGTCCAGACGGAATTAGGTTTAGTTCCTCCTTGATCGATAGAGTCGGTATCGCAGTGTATGAAATTTTTACTAATTCCGAGCCTCTTAAATCCTGCTTTAATAAGAGCATTAAGTATAATGTATCTTTCTGCTCCGCTTCCGACTGCGATATCTGCGGCCTTTCCGATAAGGTGCGAGCTATTAGCTGAGGCTTTATATCCTTTTTTTCTAAGCTCCTCGTTATGTTCTTTAGTTCTATATCCGCTTGTAATCTTAAAGGGTATACCTGCGTACTCTCTAGCGAGATCGAGCTTGATAAGAAAGTCCCTATCCATATTAACAGACGAACCGCCCAAAGAAGGGCAGTCAAACTCCGAGAGAGAAAAATAATTAAGCTTCATGCTATAATAGCAATTAGGACCATTAATAAAAAGAAAGTAATAAATATAGTTTTACCTCTATTAAATATACCTCCGTTCCAATTAGTAATATACCAATTTTTAACCCAAGTTAAAGCTCTGTTTCCGTATAGTTTTATCTTATCCATTATTTTCTTTTATCTCTTTGTAAGTATTCTAAGTCTTTCATAAAGCCCCTAACTTCTAGCTCCATAGTTCTAAACTCTGCCTCTAGTTTTCTCTGAGCTGGCCATGTATAACTCTGCTCGTTTTCTTTAAGCTTTTTTACTGCCGTTTCGTTAGCTTCTATCTTAGCACTTAAAGAATAATAAGATCCTACTATAGAAGCAAACATAGCTAACAAAGTAACTATCTGGGGTATACTTATAGAAAGATCTGCTTTTTTGTCTCCGTTTATATCTATATCCATTACTTTATTTTTTTAATTATTTGTATTATTGTATATCCTATTGCCAAGACAAGGGAAATCGTCTGAAGATAGGGATTAATCTCCGTTATTGATATTGCTAATGCTATTGCGTTGAATCCGTATATCTTCAATTGTTCCATTGTTTATGCTATTGCTAAATAGATGTATATTCCTCCTGATGTATTTATAGTGCTATTTGTTGATTGTAAAGTAAACCCATCTGAATCAAAATCTACACCGCCTGTTAATGTAGATTCTGCTAAATCTTGATGAGCTCCTAAAAACTCTGTTCTTGGGTCTGTTGTATCTCTTACAGAATCAAAAATTAACCATCCACCTGTGGAGTCAGTTCTTTTTAACATAAGAAATCTTGGTTCAAAACCAAGACCTGTAATTGCATTACCACTTGAACCCCCATTATAACTCCCCACCTTCTGATAAGAATCCACACTGTGGAAGCAGTAATTAATATATGTATATGAAGAGGAACTTATATTATTTGTAAAAGTACTTGATGAAACACTTGAAAATACACCCGAATCTGTAGCTGTTCCTCCTGTTGTGTTCAAATTTAAGTATTTACCCGTTCCTACGTCTTTGTGATATACCCACCAATTAGCAGCCACATCTGTAGTTTTTGCTATAATTAATTCAGGAGCAGAAGATAGTCCGTGCCCTACGTTTGCTGCACCTCCTGCTGTATACTTCACAATACTAAACCCTGCATCTTGATTTGCCCTAACAGTTGAGGTTATCGTTCCATCAGTATTCGTAGAATCTGATGAAGCTGCTTTCCAACACCAAGCAACAAAATCAGTACCTGTACCATTATAAGAATTACCTGAACCAACAGTAAACCCATTAGTATCATAAGATTGTATACCTGTGGTAACTGCTTGTTCCCCTGCAGTTGAACTCGTGCTTAAATAAAAGTCTCCTCTTACAGAATCTTGTAACCTATGAGGATTTGAACCATAAGTACCACTCCTTGCCTTTATCCAAATTAAATCAGGGGTAAAGGACATTCCGAGAAAGTTTATCGCAGTCGGTGTTCCGTTGTAGCCGTAAGATACATTTGTAGCAGTACCATCGTAGTTTGTAGTTTCGTCTGTTGCATTTCCATCTAATTTGTAATATGCTACATAATCTGTTGGAATAGATGCGGTAGTATTATTATATAAATATCCTACTTCTTGCGATGTTAGTATGTCTGAATAGATACGAGCATCGTCTATTCTACCTGTAAAATGACCTGCTGTATTATAAGCACCTATTCTGTTTTGTTGTCCTGCATTTCCTATACTTGCAATAGAAGTAATTCCTTTAACAGTTCCATCTAAATAAGCCGTTAAATTACCTGAACTTTCGGCAGTTAAACAAACGTGATGCCAAGAATTATATGTTATCTCTGATTCATCAACAAGAATAACTTTATTTGAGCCATCATTGACTTTAAATTCTAATTTTCTTGGCGAATATCCTGAATTAAATCCAAGTTCTATAAATGAATTTTCTCTAAAACTCATTATATATCTATCTCCACTTGTACCATCAAAATTAAACCAAGCTGAAAAAGAAAAATCACTTCCTGAACCTGTAATATTTGGTATAGTGGGAATATCTATATAACTACTACTCCCATTAAAAAAAGCAGCATCTCCAAACTTCCCATTATTACCTGCTCCTGCGGTATCATTAGCATCCTCATCTAACTCATATAAAGCAACACCTGAACCATCTGAAAATATATCCGTAGTTGATTTAGTACTACTTGCGTAGGTTTCATTAGATAGAGTAGTTACTTCTCCGCTGCTTAATGCTTTGTCAAAGATTCTTACTTGGTCTATTTTTCCTTCCCAATATTTTACAGTATAATTACCTGCCCTACCTAAAGTAAACCCTGCAGCGTGAGTTATTGTAGAATTAGATGCAGAAGCAGGTGTGCCATTATCTACATATATATAATTTGTACCACCATCTCTTACAAAAACTATATGATGCCAAGAATTAAGAGTAATTGTGTCTGTAGAGTTTAATTCGGTAACTGTACCTGCAACTGAATTATCCCTTTCATACCACCTAATAGTAGAGTCAGAATTAACTGCAAAATAAATACCATTTTTAGCTCCACTATCAATCGTTCCTCCAAAAAAATCATTCACCGCTTCAGGAGTATTTATCCACATTGAAACAGAATAATCAGTTAACGTATCAAAATCTAAAGACGTTGTAATTATACTACTACTCCCATTAAAAGCAGCACCTTTTCTTATATACCCTGTTATCTTTTGTGTACCACCATTTCCTGTATAGGTTACAGTTTCAAAGTTTTGTAAAGGGTCAAATGCTGCTGCTGCTGCAGGTTGAGAGGCTACAATACCTCCCGTTGTAAAGAATTTTTTATTAAATCCCATTAGTCAAGATTTGGTAAAGAATAAGAAACTACCGCTGCTTTAGTTGTTTTAGCGTTAATCTCCCCTTCTTTAGTTGCACATTCAGTTCTTAATGCTGCTCTATCGTCTAATATAGATTGAGGTGTCGCAGTTCCACCTTCTGCTTCTCTTATAATATACCAATCCGTCTCGGATAGTTTTCTATTATAGATAGCCTTTAGGTTCGCAATCTTTGCCTCTTTAAGTTCAGCTACTGTTTGTGTCCAAGTTCTATTTATTACGGGATAAGTAAAAGTACTACTATCCGCATCCCACTCTAGGTCTCCTAAGTATTGAGTTACTGAATCGTAACTTGGTGTTACTACGTCGTAGAATCCTGCAGCCTCCCAATCGGAAGAAGATAATAAATTAAATCCTGCTATTACGCTACCCCATGCCTTAGGAATAGTAGTGTATCTTTTTATCGCTCCGTCTATTTGTATTGCCTTCATAATTATGCGGTTGTATCGGTTGTATAAGTTGCTACTGCCCAAGTTAAAATAGCGTCTGAATCTGTATCGTCTACGCAGAGTACTTGGATTAAATTAGTTCCTGTAGTGTCTAAATCGTTACTTCCTACTTTATTAATAGCTGAAGTAGTAAAATCGTCTGCTAAAGTAATAACCGCACTAGATAAAGTACCAGAAAGTAAAATATCTATTACTTGGCCCGTTTTCATGTTTTGGATATTTAACGTAGCCGTAGTTAAGTTACCAGTTAAATTAAACGCTGCGTAAGAAGAAGCGTCTAGGTTAATAGTTCCACTTGTAGTAGATATATCTTGTACGGCAGTATATCTCGCTTCTAGTTTAGCATGAGTTACTCCGTCGTCTTTTAATCTTACTGTATCTGTATCAATCTCTATAGTAGAATCATCTACGTTTACGTTTAAAGTAGCGTCTCCATCTGTAGCTCCTCCAGTTAATCCATCTCCAGCTACTACCGAAGTAATATCTCCGTCGTATTGTTGAACCCATGTAAAACCACTAGTAGCACTATCGTAACTTAAAACGTAGTTATCGGTAGGGGCATTAGTAGCATCTAAATGGGCTTCTGTAATAGCATCGTCTGCTATCCTTGCGGTAGTTACAAAATCGTCTGCGTAAACTTCGTCAAAGTTATCGTTAACTTTATCAAAGGCTACTCTTAGAGCGTCCCCCGTCCCATCGTTTGCGCTACTACCAATTCCTATAGGTTGTTTAGCCATTTTTTCTTATTTTAAAATTGTGTTTGATCTGCCGTATATAAATTATTATCTGCCGTTACTGCCGAAGTAGATACATCAAAAGTACTACCGTCGAAATTAAAAGGGTATATAATACCCCAATTATTAGCTTCGTTTACGTTACCCGCGTTCGCGACTTCGTAGGTCTTACCCCATCCTATCTCGTTTCTACCGTACCAATCTATTACTGCTGCCATATTTTAAACGAAACAAGTAGGTTGGCTATCAATATGGAGGGTACTCTCGTTCGATACATCTCCGAACCAAGAACTACAATAAATCTCCCCCCAATTAATAGCGTTAGCCATATTATACTAATAATTTTTTTACCAATTTGTTATCTAGGTTTTTTATATAGTTTTCTAACTTAACTATATTTTTTGCCTTTGGTTTATATTTTACTTTTTTCTCCGCTAAATAATCCATCCACCGAATAAATCTTTATCTGGGAATACATCCTCGTTAGTATTACTATAGTATTCTGGGAACTTAGAAGAAGCGTTAAAATTTAGATAATCTATTAGCCTATCAGTATAATACTGGGCCGTATTTCTTTCCTTTTCTATTAGATAATCTATCTCTTCTTTAGTTACGCTATCTGAGTTCTCGCTAGTATGTTTAAATACTCCTTTATTAGCAATAGTATAGTTGCTAAAAGGTAAAAATTCTACCATAGTCCAATGAAGAAGTGCGGGCTTAACTTGATTATTAACTAAGTTTAAATAGTCTCCCGCTAAACTACTAGCTACTATATCTTCTTTTATTTTATTTATTAAGTCGCTTCCTAGATAATTTTCTATATGCTTATCCTGCGCTATCTTAACGTACTGGATAAAATGGTCCGTATCTATATTACCGTTCATGGAGGTAAACTTAACTACGTCTTTTCTCGATATTAATAATGCCTCTGCCATAATTATCTAGGGTTTTTATATCCTTTGTTTGGGGTATCTATTGGTCGCGTAGAAACTAAGTTAGGTTCTTCCGCAGAGGTAGGATCTTTAATCCCTTCTTTTTCTCTTTTGCTTTTATAAGCTCTTTCTGCTTTAGGACTATTAGGATCTGGTTTTACTCCGTCCTTAAATATATAGGTTTTACGGAGCCAGTAATGCTTACAATTAGCTCCTCCTTTGTGTAAAAATAGATTATAAGAGTTCTCTCCTTTGGCCGCTAATTCGCTATTAGCAGTACTATTTTTATTTAAGTCCTCTTTTCTATAAATTCTTTTAGCTCTTACCATTTTACGGCAAAATTCTCTAGAATTACCGCTAACGATTAAAGGAGCGTACTGATATCTTACTAAATATCTTTTACCAGTCTCAGTCTCTCCGTCTAGTTCACTTTTAGCCGTTGCTCTACTTGGTGCTACGGAAGCTAAGCTTAGCATCTTATCTAAGGCCTCTTCCTGCTCGTAATCTACCGCTCTTTCGTCGAAAAGCTCCCAGCCCTGCTCTAATAGCTCCTCCTCACTTTCGCCTAATCCTTCTAGGCTCTCTAATAGCTCTTCGTCCGTTGGCTCTTCTTTACTAAGCTTTACTCCCGTTTCTTCTTCTCTAGCTTCGTCCGTAATAGCGTTATCTGTTTCGATAAACTCTAAAGGCTGAAGCGTTTTAAAATATAATTTAAGACTAATTCCGTTTACTGCTAATATTTGGTCTATAGCGTCTATAATTAAGTCTTGGTAAGGTCTTATAGTTACATTCTGGAATAATAAAGAGGCCGTTCTAATTTCGTCTGCGTTATTACCTAAGCCGTTATTACCGTCTCTAATTCCTAAAAGCAAAGGAGAGGTTACTCTATGGCCTACCATTAATTTAGTAGAACATTCGTTAGCTAAGTACTCGTAATGAGCTGGAGCGTTATCTAAAGGGATATCGTCTATAGTAGTTTTTTGCTCTGCGTTATTATTAAAAGCTATAATTACTTTTTCTCCTCTCGCGCCCGTAAGCTTGTGCATTACGTCGTTTTTAATCTGTAGCTGCTTCTCTCTATCTGGTATTCCTGCGTTAAAGTTTACTACTTTGGTCCCCGAAAAACCATTCTGAACATCGTTAATTAGATAATCTGCCACCTCGCTCTCAAGCTCAGCATACGCTAGGCTCCCCGCGTAATCTACGGGGCAATAGTAATCGTAACCAGAAACATATTTTTTAATAATCTTAATTTCTGGCTCTATACCGTTACCTTTTCCAAAGGCTGCTATTCTCTCGGCCTTATCGCTATTTTTCATTTTAGCCCAATTAGGGGAATAGTAATAAGCTTCTATATCTCCGTCTTTGTTATATTTTTCAGCTCTTAGAGTTTGTCTGGGAAAATGCTCCGCTCTATAAACCTTTCCGTCTTTATATAAGACTTGAAAAGAAGCCTCTCCTAAGAGTTTTAAGTCTAAGGCTATCTTCTTTAAGCAATCGTTCTTAAAAATCGATCTAAGGGCAGCGTATTCGTCTGTCTTAGTAGAACTATCTAGAGCATCTAATCCTTTACCGTAAATTAAATTACTTATACCGTTTATAATAGCGTTATTTGTAGTACTATTAGTATAGAGGTCTATAAGGTACTGGTAGTAATTATTGTCGGACCCGTAAGCGACCCAGTCCTTTTTTTTATCTTCTTGGACCTTAGGCCTATTATAAGAAGAAAGGTTTACTATATGTAAGTTATCCATTATATTAATATAAATTCGTTATCGTCGCTATTTACTGTATAAGCGTTATTGTTTACAGAATAAGTACTTACTGTTTGATTAGTACAGAATATTTTGTCTCTAAATATTACTTCGCTACTAGCCGTAATCTCTATAGTATAGTAAGTATCTTCTTTTAAGCTGAATGTATCGCTATGCTGGTAATAATAGTCTACTTCTGTAAAAGAAGTTGCCGTAGAAGCATATACCTCTTTATTGGTAGTTTCGTTAGTTATCCTAATAGTATAAGTTACTCCGTCCGTATAGGATCTAGGAATAAAGCTAAAAGTTTGACTACTTGCTGACTCTTGTAATATTATCATACTTATATAATAAAAAAAAGTCTAATTTGTTATAATAAAAAAAGGGTAGCATTTCTACTACCCCTCTTTATTTAGGAAAGTTACTCGCTAGCTATTAGTCCCTTCCGTAACTGTTACCGTAGCTGAAGCCATTCCAGCGTAAGGATCCGAAGCCGTTGGACTATCGATAAAGTTAGCTGGCTCTTTTTCTTGAGCAGTTAAGGTTAAGGTATACCCGCTAAGGTCCCCCATACTAGCCCCGCTTACTATGGTTCCTCCAGAAACGTCCGCTCCATGTTCTAAGCCCATTAAAAAGACGTTACCGTTATAATCTTCTACCGCTACATGAGGTCTCCCATACGCTAGAAGTTTTAGCTCTTTATTATCTTCCTTAGAAAGTTTTTTAAGAGTAAGGTTTAAAGTTTGCTCGTAGAATACAGTACCATTCTCTCTTGAAGCGTTTACTGTTTGCTCAAAGCTACTATTCCCTTTTAGTTCATATTTAAAAGCCGTAAAGGTTCCGCTTAAATCTGTAATTTCGTCGTCTGTTTTAGTTACGGTTCCTAAATCTCCAAAATCCGTAAAATAAATAGCTTTCAGACCTCCGACTACATCTTTGCAGGGTTCCTTACGTCCTCTTGTTAAATCGCATGCCATATCTTTTTAGTATTAAAAAAGGGTAGGCAGGCTCTCTGGCTTACCTACCCCTTTAAGTTAAATTATTCTAATTCTTAGTTAGCAGAGTTAGTAATACCGTAAGTTACGATATCTTCTACTACTCCGTACTGAACTCCTGCAGTAAATCGCATTACGACTCTTACGTTATCTGAACCGTCTAAGTCGCTCATATCTAATACTTTAACTTCGTTATGATCTGCTAAGAGACCAGTTCCAAAGAATAAGTTAGATTTCTCAGCCGCAATAGCAGTATTGTCTCCTAATCCGTTAGCTACGAAGATTTTTACTCCGTCGAAAGTAAGAGATCCGTTATTCCACCATTGAGTACCCATCGCGTTAGTACCCGCAGCACCTAGTCCAGAAGAACCAAATCCTCCTAAAGCACGAACGTAAGCTCTAGCGATATTCTGAGAAACGTATACATTAAGATCTTCAGCACCGTAAAGAGCAGAAGGAATAGCGTCTACGATTTTTCCTAGCTCAGTAATTACGTTAGAAGCAGTTACTGTAGTAGAAGCTACTTCTTGAGCCGCTGGTAAGTCCGCGTCTAAAGCTAAAGTAGTAGAGAATCCGTCGAACTGTCCATTAGTAGAAGTATCTCCTGCCCAGATAGAGTTTTCAGTTCTCTGCGCTACTTTTGCAGCTACATGAGAAATTAAGAAATCGCTAAAAGAAGGAGGTAAATCGTGGTGCGCTGAATAGCCCATTTGAATTGCTTCCCAGTCTGAGATAAAGTCTTTCTTACAAAGTTGTAAGTTTACTTGCTGAAATTCTGGTTGAAGAACTCTCTCAGTAAGGGTAATTGTAGAAGTTGCGTCAAAGTCGCATGAAGCATCTTTTACGATATCGTTAGTAGATACTTTCTTAATTACCTCTTTAAATTTTACGTTAGGTTTAACTGTAATCCCTCCGTTTTCGATTGTAGATCCACTTAGAAGGGCCGCACTAATATATTGACCAGCCGATTCCCCTGCGTAAGTAGAAGTAATTGAAGTTGTTGTTGCCATTTTATTTAATTATTAATTTTTGAAATTTTACTTAATACTCTGTCGTAAGTAGTCGTAGCTCTTTTCTGAGCAAATAGGTTTAAATTACGATCTACTTCTTTTTCTGGGTTATGTTTAACCTTAGGAATCTCCGAAAGCTCTTCTTTAATTTCTTCTTTCGCTTCTTCCTCTTTAATCTCTTCGCTAAGTTCTTCCTTAGGCTCTTCAGAAACTTCCTCGCTCATTTCTTCCTTGCTTTCAATCATAGCCTTAATCTCTTCGATCATAGACTTAACCTCTGCAAGTTCTTCTTTTGTAGCGTATGCCATTTCTTCTTTATCTTCTTCGAGTTCTGTTTCCTCGTTAAGACTTTCCTCGCTAGGTTCCTCTTCCTCTTGAGCTGCGCCAATAGAATCGATAATTCCCTCCTCTTTGACCATTAAGACGTTCCCGTCCTCTAAAGTATAGTCTCCTACGGGTAAAGCTACTTTTTCATCTTCAGTAACGATAAAGACCTCTTGGCCCGCAGCGAAAGACTCTGCTTCGATAACCGTTCCATTTTCTAAAGTAGCCGTCGCTAATTGTACTTCTTCCGTTTCGATAGAAAGAAGTTCTTTTGCTTTTTTAAGTACTTCGGTTGCTTTCATATAGTTATAATAAATTAATAAACATTCTGTTAGATTTTTAAGCCTTTTTCTGTATAATAAACCACTCGCTTCCGTCAGACCATACCGCTATACCTTCGTAAGCTTTGTTAATTTCGTAAGCTGAGGTACTGCCGTCTAGGTTTTGGCCGCTAGCTGGAGTTAAGTCTACTCTAGTTGCTGAAGAAAAAGTACTATCGGTAATAAATCTTAAAACCCTATTTGTCGAATTAGAAGAAGTAGCATCTGGTAAGGTATAAGTAGCCGTTCCCGTTGCTCCGCTCCAAGTAAGCTTAATCATTAAAGCATTTTCGTAAGTAGAACTATCTAAGTCTACGCTTTCTCCCGCTAGAACTGTTTTAGATACTGTAATAATATGGTTATTAATATCTTTTATAGTAGTTCTTTTAGTCGTACTACTTTGTACTAAAGGTACTATCTCCGTACCCGTTAAGGTAGAGGCTGCCGTTAGTTCGCTTATTTTTTTATCTGCCATTATTGATATAGTTTACTTTCGTTTTCTTGTATAAATTTTTCTCCTTCTTCTGTATATAGGAAAAATAGATATCTAGTTATATTACCTATTCCTTGAGCTTGAAAGCTACCGTCGCAGCACTTTCTAGAATAAGTACCGTCTTTACAGAGACATCCTCTTCTATCGTTTTTAGGACTCGGAGCTTTTTCGTTATAATCTCTCATTACTCTATTAAACCTAAACCTTTTAATTTAGACTCAGCGTATCTTTTTGCTGAGAGGCCTCCCCATAATAAAAAACTTATCGTACCGCATGCTTCGTTATCTGAAGGATCGTAAAACTCCTCCGCTCTAGATAAGTAGCTATACATTCTTTTAATAGTCTCTATGCTTATAGGTTTACCTTGAGCTAATTGCTGCGCTCTAATCTTTCCTACTGGAGTAGCGCATTTATTATTTATTTTTTCGTTTAGCTCTATACCTCTTTTAGCATTATTCTTAACTGAGTCTGGATAATCACTATAGGACTCCATTTCTACCGTCTTACCGTTTTTATATCTTTTGTCGCTTTTTATAATAGCGGTAATCTCGCTTAATAGGTATTCTGCTTCTTCTTCTTCTAGGGCTGCTAGAGAGTTAGGTTCATTAGGTCTTTCTAAACGATCTGCAAAATACCCCTCTATACTAAATCCTTTTACCTTACCAGTCTTAACGTAATTTTCCCAAACGTCGTCGTTTTGTACTTTCATTGAAAGCATCCAAGTACCTACTGGCATACTCATGCCGTAAGCTGCGCTTTTATCTTTTTCAGAATCTTCTACTAACCAAGACTCTACGGCTACTAGTCCGCTTAATGCTTTACCATGTTCTAAAGTAGACTTATTATAGTTTCCTTTTATAAAGAATAATTCGCTAGCTTTTCTTACCGTATCTCTAGAGAAGTAAATGTAATATTCGTTCTCTTCGTTTCTTCGATATATCGGTTTATTAGGAATAAGAGCAGCACCCATTAGAATACGCTTCTCTTTGTTCACTTCTGCAAATTTAACCTCATGGTTTTTAAGTGCTATAAAGTCCTCTTCAATCGCAGGGTTTTCTACTATAGATACTGCCTCGATTCCCGAAATTTCATCTTCTTCGTCTATAAAAAGTTCTACTATATCCATACTATTATAATAAATTTTAAGAGGTTTTGTTATCCTATCGACGCTTCGTTAGTAATATTTCTATCTAACTCTTGCTGGTTACTAATTTCGTTACTTACTACAAAGGCCTTAATAGGCTTCTTTTCGTTTTGGCCTAAGGCTTCTGCTAATTGGTTTTCTGGAGCAGCTCCCACTATATTAAAAGCTGGGGCTTGAGACTCTCCTCTACCTCCGCTCATTCCTCCGCCTACTCCTCCCGTAGAAGTTTTAGCAGCACCTACCGCGTTTTTAATACTCATGAAGATACCCGCAGCTTGAGCAGCATACCCTATAAGTAAAGGTATATTCTGAGGAAAACCTACTTTAGCAGTCTGGGCCGTACCTTCTGCTAACGATACTGTACTTCTTGCACTAGCTTGAGTAGCAAAGCTTATAGTTTTAGTAGCCTCTAATACTAATTCTCTAGCCTGCAGTACTGATTTAGCAATAAGAGCAGCTTTACCTACTTTACTTTCTGCTCCCGCTATAGCTATTACATTATCTAGAGAGCTTCTTCGGGCCGCATCTAATTTAAGCTGGTTTTCTATTTGCGCTTGTAATAGAGCAGCGTTTTGATCTGCAGCATCCTTATTGAAGATGCTTATTTGCTGAGCTTTTATTCCTTCAGCCTCTACTTCTTTAATTCCTTGCTCTGTAATTACGTTTACCGTTTCTACCTTTTCTCTTTTTACTACGTCTATTTTACCGTCTCTTATTCTTTTCTGCTCTGCAGCTTCTAAGGCTAGTAATTCAGTTTCCTTTTTAAATATCTCTTCTTTCTCTGCGTTACTATCTCTTAATTGTTGTAACTCTGCTTCTAAAAGGCTTTTTCTTAATTGGAAAATCTTTTTAGCAGACTCTCCTGCAGCTTCGGCTACTGCTATTTCTCTTTCTAGTTCTTGTATAGAATTGCTTACCGCTTTCTTAGTTGCTATGGCCGCTCTTTCCGCTTCGTCTGGTAAAATACCTAAGAACTCTAATACTGGTCTAGCAGCATCGAATAAATTATTAAAGGTAGTTTTTACCGCGTCTATAGCTTTACCTACAAAGGGTACGTTACTAGCAAATCTTTTTACTGCCTTAGTTATACTATCCCAGTTATTTATTATAGCAGCTAATAATATAGCAAAGGCTCCTACCCCAGTAGCTAATATTGCTTTTTTAGTAGTAGATCCAAATAACTTAGCAGCTACTCCAGATTTTTTAGCAGCTTGGGCTACTTGGCCAAATCCTTCCGATACGTCTTTAATTCCTAAACCTACCGCAATAGCTGAAGCAGCTTTTTGTTCGAACTCTCCGAAAGCTTCCGATTCGATTCCTAAAGTTCCTAGAGTACCTACTACCGCAGAGAGAGAACCTCCGAAAACTTTAGCCGCACCGTCTGCAGCTTGTAGTTTGTCGTCTAGATTAAATCCCTCTATCTGGTTATTAACCTTTTCTATCTCTTTAGTAAGTAACTGCGACTTCTTAGCAGCTTCCTTAAAAGCGTCTGAATTTCTATCTAGGTCTTTTAGTTCTTGGTTTACGTCCTCTAGCATACCCTCTAGTTGACCTAGAGATTTAGAGTTTACGTCTATTTCTATTGTCTTTTTAACTGCCATACCTCTCTCTTATGTTGTTTGTAAGCTTCCTTAATACTCTCTGGAGCTTTATTTTTACCTAAGGCTATAAAAGTATAGTACCCTATGTTATCTTCTTGCTTCGCTATCTCTAGCATTTCTAATATATTACTTATCATGTCGTAGTAATTTCTTCTATTTCACTTAAAGCGTCTGCTTCTGCGTAAGCTAAATCTGTATTCGTTCTACCATAGAATCTAAAGTAGTAAGTAGTCGCAGAGGTCGCATTATTTTTCTGGTAACTAGAACTAAAGGGTACTGTAGGCCTTTTATTATTACTAGCCGTAACGTAATCTATTTTAGTTACCCCAGCTACCGCAGCTATATCGTCTACGTCCGTTCCTAATAAATCGTCTGAGGTAGTACTATATAAGAATCCGTATTCGTCTATATTATCCGAAGTTCCTATCTTACCTAAAGTCTTAATTTGATAACCTATCTTAAAGGAAGAAGAAGTAACCTCTCTTAAATTAGCATCTGCTTTATAATCCTCCGTATCTGCTTTTACTATAATAGAATCTACGGTAATATGCGGATCGAATAACGTAGGAGGAGTAACCTCTACTGGGTTCCCGTTTATACTCGTATCTGGAGTATTACTATCTGCAGTAGTACCGTCTCCAGAATCATTTACGATTACATATCCGTCCGAGACTTGTACTCCGTCGGTATCTGCTAATATAACCGTATTATCTACAGTAATTACAGTAGAATCTATAGTAGGAGCGTTATCCGCAGTTACTAATTGGTCTCTTCTAAAGATAGTATCTCTTACTATATTTTGACCTTGTACTGCAGTAGTGTTAATTAATTCTAGATTAGTTAATAGCTTCTGAAAATCAGTAGTTAGCTTATTTATTTTATAAAGCCTATCTGCTATTAATATTTTATCGTTTAACTTTATGCTAGATAATATTCTTTGAGGTAGATAAGCTGAAGTACTAGTTAATCTTCTTTGCTTATCGAAGATATCTAAGATATAATTCTTATAGTACTGATCAAACAAAGTACTCTTAAAAGGAACCTCAGCGTATTCGTTAATCTCTGAAGCGAAATTTATATTAACTGAGTCCGTTAAATTCTCTCCTAACTCTATAGAATTAGAAGGCATATAGACCTTAGTATTTGCCGTTAAAGTACTCGTACTACTATCGAAGTTTATAAGTTTTATAGGCTCGTTTATTTCTTTGCTTACTGCGTAAAATAAAAGAGGTTTACCTATAGTCGCTTCTTGTTTTTCGTCTGCACTCCAGCCTATTTGTATACCAGTATCGGAACTATCGTTAGCATCCGTTAGCTTCTCGAAAAGCATATGTTCGAAAGGAGCTACTATTTTATATTCAGTTCCTAAATTATTATCGTTTTCCTTATAATGTAATCCTCCCCAGTCTTTATTATTTAAATCCTCGTAAGTAGCTGCTAAAAAACTCTCTCTTCCTTCGTAAGAAAAGGAGACTTGTCTATAAGGTACTACCGAGTCTACTGTAATAGTATCTTTATCTAAATAAGGAGTTATATCGTAAACTTTATCGCTACCTCCATAGAATTGATCTAGAGTTTGTACTACTATTTTTCCTTCTTCGTTTTGATAGGCCGTAAGGTTAAACATCTTAAAGAGTCCAGTAAGGAATCCTAAAATAGTTATATCTGGCATCTGGTTAGCTGCATATACCTCGCTATCCGAACCTACTACCGCAGTTCCCGTAAAATTTATCTCTCTATATCCTCCAAAATTTTTCTTTCTTCTAACTTTAGCTTTAAGAGTAAATGTAGAAGGGGTATTAGATTTTACTGCAAAAGTATAAGAGCCTTTATCTATTTCTATTTCGTCCGCTAATGCTATAGGGGTAAATATCCCGTTAGTTTGCGTCCCAGTATAGGTATTAAATTCGTTTCCTTGTTCGTCGTAAATAATAACAGTAAAAGGTCCGCTTACTGTAGTCTCTACGCTCAAGCTCAAAAACCTTTGCTTCTCTGCTCTTTCAGGATTGCTAATTACTTGGTCGGGATCTGGGGTAGTAAAAGTATTACCGTTTTGTATAATTCCCACTCCTACAGCCCCTACGTCTGAACCCGCAGAAACAGTTAAGTCTTGAAAATAAGTACCGCCCTCTTGGTCTACAAATAATCCGCCCGTTTTAGTATGTAACCATAAATATAAATTATAATAAGGTAGATTAGTCTCAGTAAAAAAGTCTGTACTAAACTCTATACCACTTTCTTTATATTGGGCCTCTATAGCTTTTATAATAGCATGAACTCTAATAGCTGGCTTTAATTCCGTAAGCTTTAATCCTCCATTAGTTACATTCGCTAAGTTAGCCTCTCCAGCTACTCCAGTATAAGAAGTATTACTATCGAATATCATTCTATCGGTGTGCGATATAAGAGGAAAAACTATAGCGTCTTGAATTTCTATAGGACTTACGGTTCCACTTAGTCCCTTTATAGGGGTATACATTATCTCATTCTTACCGTCTTGTAGATATTGCTTTACGTTGGACGAAGTATAGTCAAATTGAAAGTTACTAATTAAATAAGATAGAGAGGATAATTTCTTTTCTCTAAATACATCTTTTAAAATAACTCCACTTCCAAAGAAAGTAAGTCTATAGGTAAATGGCCTATTATCTTTAGTAGTAGACCCCTCTAGCTTTATGTAACCTTCTTTATAAAGTTCGTAGTTAAGATATATTTTAGCTTTATGCCTTTTCTTAGGATCGAAGCCGTCTATAAAGTAATTATAAAAATGCTTAAAAATAATATTATTAGTACGAGAAGCGGGTACGTTAAAAGTCCTAGTAAAGTCTGAAAAAACCTTAGATATATCCCGTACATCTTGTAGCGATTGCGTATAACTTACGGTCTCATTATCGTAAAGTTCTACTTCGTCGTAGGACTGCCCGTTTTCGTTTAATATATATAACTGTAAATTAATCATTACCTTACGTTATTAATCTTATTAAATGCGAACTCGAAGTCTATAGTATAGTTAGATAATTTATTATTTAGGCTTGTTTTTAACTCTAGGTTTTTACTTGTAGGTATAATAGGGAGCGTTTTATTATTCCAGCGAATCCAAACTTTCTCAGATAAAAATAGCTCCTCTATCGCACTATTAAAATCGTCGTTTACGAATCCAGTATTAAGGCTTATACTAGTTTTAGCGTTAGTATTATATCTTTCCCTTTGGCCTCTATAAGTATCGTAGGTAACATTATTATTCTCGAAGATATTTCTCTTAAAAGTTTCGTCCGTTACGTTAAAACTCTCTGTAGTCTTTTTAAAGAAGTATAAGTCTTGGAAGGCTCCGAACTTATTTACGAATGTAACTTTATAAGGAGTATACTTAGGCTCGCAGACGTTATTTATATTTATAGTTTTTAAAAGAGTAGTATCGTCCGTATCGTATACTCTAATAATAGAACTATTTGCGGGTATATTTAAGTATTGTATCTTTTGATTAGTATTACCGTTATCGCTTATCTCTGTTTCGGAACTATCTACTACTACCTTACCTACTCCTTCAGCGAATAAAGGAAGCTTTCCTATAGTACCTTCTGGAATATATAGAGTTGAGGTAGAAATTAAAGCATGCCTATTTAATTCGGGATTTATGCCCTCCTCAAAATATCCAAAGCCGTCTAAAGCTAGATAGGTATTTGAGATAGGACTTCCGTAAGTAAATTCTGTATCGTTTTCGTCTCTTACCGTAGCGTCTGTATATACCCAAACGCAGTAACTAAGGTAATCGTCGTTAAACTCTATATTTATATAATCCCTTACTAATTCTGCTATTTCGAAATTAATTTTAGTCTCTCCCGTTATTAAAGACTTATTTAGAGTATATCTTTTATCGCTACCAGTATACCCAGAAGATAATCCCGTATATATATAAATATCTAAAACTATGTTATCAAATGCCATTACAATCTTCTTAATTCTTTAGTATTCCAATCTTTTAAATAAACCGCAGCGATAGTATAATTACTACCGAAAGTTAAAACGTATTCAAACTGAGTAACTGATGCGAGATAAGTACTACCCTTAGTCTTTCTTATATAAGTATGATGCCCATTAGGAAACTCCGCTACTTTACCTAAATAACAGAGCTGCTTTCCTTCCCATGCTCCACTAGGAGCTAATACGTCCTCCGCCTTTATTTCGTATCTACAATAGCTTATATTCTTTTCTATGAAATTCGTATAAACGTCTCCAGTCTTTACTCCAAAATACCAAAGTTCTGTTTTATCTGCACAAGGATCTACGATTTCTACTGGCTCTGCAGGCTGCCAAATTCTAGCCTCGCAATCTATTGTACTACCGCTATTAGAAAAACCAGAAGCAGGAGTCTGTATAGTATAGGTAACCGTTCTACGAGTAGCCTCTTGTACTCTAGTAAATTTACTAGGAGTAAAGCTATCGATAGTTAAATAGTATTCTGGATCGTCTTTTCCTAGAGGTGCAGCATGCCATTTAGCTACTCCTGCAGTTACGTTGCCGTCTACTAATATAGCTTGATCGTCTAAATCTACGTCTGAGCATTCAAAGGCGAAAAGAGTAATATTAGATTTTTGCGTATACGTTACGTTACATTCTATTGTCGAACCAGAATTAGAATACCCATTAGGTACTAATACGTCGTAATATAAAGTAACGCTTATTTCTGAGCCAGTATTATTAGCAGCTATACTCGCAACCGAAGCACCTCCGCTAGTTTCTTTAGTTGCGGTAACTGTGCCTATAGAAGAAGGGGTAGTAAGAGTTCCGTCTTTTGCTACTGCTCCCCCAATTAGATTAGCCGTACTACAGTCGAAAGCTACTGGAGCAGAAAGAGTAGTACTTACAGTTTGTTTAGCACTACAGCCCGTTACATTATCTATTCTTTCTAATTGTATTGTAAATACTCCTGCAGTATCTCTAGAGGTAATAGTTATTTCTTCGTCTATCGTATTTATGCTAGTATCTAAGTAAGCTCCGTTAGAATTTAAAACTATATCGTTAAAATCTGAAGTAGTACCCGTAAAATAACTAGAATAGTCTATAGTTACCGAACTTCCTCCAGTATTTAAAGATTGACTAGGAATAGATCCGCTAGGACTTACTACGGCAGGGCAGCTTACTGGTTTAGCTTCTTGAGTAGCCGTAACTTCGCAAATAATTGCTGATCCCTCATTACTAAAACCCGCAGGGGCTATAATAGTAAGTTTTAGAGTTCTAATAGTATCGCTACTTACCTCCGCAAAAGTATCATTAGAAAAATCTGCAGCATCTGAAGTATAAGACTGTATAGCTCCATATTCTAAGACGGGCAAAGATATAGTTCCGCTTTGGTCTACAGAAAAGTTAGCTGCATTAGCATACCCGCAAGTAAATTCGGGAGTAGGATCTATAGGCTCCGTATAACTTAGATAATAAGGGCTTCTTATATTTATTTTAGTACTCATGGTCTTAATCTTTTTTCGTTAAGCGAAAAGGCTAATAAATCTTCTACGTCTAATCCAAATCTTTCTATTAGTTCGTCTGGTAATTTCTTAAAGTATTTCTCGAAGGGCTTAGTAAAAAATAAGCTAGGCTTTATTCCTTTCTTATATACGCTTCTAGCTATTATATAACCCATGCTTTTATAGGTTCCAAATTTTCCGTTCTTTAATCTAGGCTGAAGGCCTCTAAATCTAGCCCAGTCTATAAAATGTTTACCAGAAGGTATCTTATTAGTATAAGAGTAAGGAGTATTAAATTTTCTTTCCGTACCGCTTACCCCTTTGTCTTGGTATAAACCATATTCCTCCATAGAAAAACTAAGCTCGAAGCTATTCTCGTATACTTCGAAGTCTCCGCTTATACTTTCGTATAACTTTTTACTTAC
>Ga0102960_1000183_pt1 | contig 22582 bp, 17 predicted proteins | sample SalPon2_B_H2O_MG_2_FD_84521 | JGI IMG/M metagenome (GOLD analysis project Ga0102960, IMG submission 84521) | Salt pond water microbial communities from South San Francisco under conditions of wetland restoration - Salt Pond MetaG SF2_B_H2O_MG | ecosystem: Environmental > Aquatic > Non-marine...
ACATTGAGAGCCCCGAGCCAGAGCGTATAGTCGAAGGTAATGAGCGCGTGATTCGGCCTCGATTATCTGACGCCGCGTTTTTCTACGACACCGACTTAAAGTCGAGTTTGAATAGCCGCAACCAGCAGCTAGCAAAAATGACGTTCCAAGAATCACTTGGCTCAGTTGCAGACAAGGTTGCGCGAGTGAAGCAACTTGCTTTGGAAACCGCCAGGCAAATCGGCGCAAACGAGAACACCGTTGCAATGGGCGCCGAGTTGTGCAAATCCGATTTGCCAACAGAATTAGTGGGTGAGTTCCCTGAACTTCAAGGGATCGCGGGGGCCTATTATGCCAGAGCCGAAAAATTGAGTGATGGAATTGCGACCGTAATAGAAGAACATTACTTACCGCGTTTTGCAGGGGACAGACTGCCCTCTACAAAAGAGGCTATCTGTGTGGCTTTGGCGGACCGCATCGATACGCTCGCTGGTATCTTTGCGGTTGGCGAGATTCCCTCTGGCTCAAAGGATCCATATGGTCTACGACGAGCCTCTCTCGCGTGCTTGAGATTAATAATTGAAGCTGAATTAGAGCTCGATCTTAGATCGCTTCTCAATTCTGCTTTCAAGCTATTACCTTTTGAGGGTAATCCGGAGTCGGCTAGCATCGCGCTAGACTATATTATTGAGCGTTTCTACTCGCGATATGAAGCCGACGGTATTGAGGTTACAACTATCAGATCTGTTCTTAACAAAGGCATTTACGAACCCCTTGATATACACCAGCGTATTTTAGCTGCTCACGAATTCCTCTCTATCCCAGAGTGTTCCGCGTTAGCGAGCGCTTACAAACGTGTGAGCAATATTCTTGGAAAGTCGGAGGAAGCGCTCCAAGGTAATTACCAGCACGCTCTGCTAACAGAATCAGCAGAGGTAAATTTGGTTGCGGCGATCGACAGGCTGTCTCCTGAACTTGCTGAACTCTTAAGTAAGAAAGACTATCAGCGTTATCTAACCTTGTTAGCGAGCATGCGCGAAGTCGTAGACGCATTTTTTGATGATGTTATGGTGAACGTAGAAAACAGCGCACTAAAGCAAAACCGTCTTGCTATTTTATCGGTTTTGCAGGGTCTTTTTGGAGCTGTAGCCGATTTAAAAGAGCTCGCATCTTAAGCCCACAATAGAGGCCTCGCACAATTTTTGTGTGAGGCCTTGAATGAATTCAAACGTCTAGGTTCGCGACGTTTAATGCATTTTGTTCGATAAACTCACGACGAGGTTCAACGTTGTCACCCATGAGGGTGGTGAACATTTGATCCGCCATAATCGCATCCTCGATTGTGACTTGAAGCATACGGCGCGATTCAGGATCCATTGTGGTTTCCCACAACTGCTCTGGATTCATCTCTCCAAGACCTTTGTATCGCTGGATACTGTATCCGCGGGCCGCTTCTTTCATGAGCCAGTCCAGAGCCTGATCGAACTCTCGTATCGATTCAGACTTCTCACCTCGCTGTATCCGCCCCTCTTCACCAATTAAGCCGGTGAGCGTCTCACCTAAAGCGGTCAACTGCCGGTACTCTGAAGAAGCAAAAAAGTCACGGCCCAACACGGTCTCATAATCAACCCCATGATTATAGAATTTAACCACGGGTAGATAGAGGTTGCGCTCTTGATCCTTGCGGACGTGAACATCATATTGACTGCCGTTGACGGAATATCTCTGTAGTCGATCGCTCAAATTGCGCGCAAACTGCTGCACAACGGCCTCATCGGCCATAGCTTCAATGGTCAAAACCTCGCTGTAAACCATCCGCCACAGTACATCAGCAGAGTAAAGCCGGCTTAAACGCGCTATAGTCTTGTCTACAGCACGATATTCGTGCACCAAACTCTCCAGCGCAGCACCAGTAATGGGCGGCGCTGATGGGTCTGTGATCAGAGCGGCGTCCTCTAAAGCAGATTGTGTCAAAAATGCGTTCAGCGCCTCATCATCTTTAAGATACTGTGACTGCTTGCCCTTAGCGATCTTATATAATGGCGGTTGAGCGATATAGACATGCCCGCGTTCTACCAACTCTCTCATATGTCTAAAAAAGAACGTCAGCAGAAGGGTTCGAATATGGGAGCCGTCAACGTCTGCGTCAGTCATAATGATAATGCTGTGATAACGAAGCTTATTGGCGTCAAACTCGTCTTTGCCAATACCACACCCCAGGGCCGTAACGATCGTGCCGACCTCGGCCGAACCCAGCATTTTATCAAACCGAGCCTTCTCTACATTTAGGATTTTTCCTTTCAGCGGCAAGATAGCCTGAAACTTCCGATTTCGACCTTGCTTTGCCGAGCCGCCCGCGGAGTCTCCTTCCACTAAGTAGATCTCACACAATGCTGGATCTTTCTCTTGGCAATCAGCGAGCTTACCCGGTAGACCCGCGATATCCAAAGCCCCCTTCCGGCGGGTCATTTCTCGTGCCTTCCGGGCCGCCTCACGAGCACGCGCCGCATCGAGCATTTTCCCCACAATGATCTTGGCATCCGCTGGATTTTCCAGCAAATAATCATTCAGGTATTGTGACATCGCCTGCTCAACCGCCGTTTTTACCTCTGAAGAAACGAGCTTTTCTTTCGTCTGGGACGAGAACTTTGGATCAGGCACTTTTACAGAAATAATCGCCGTTAAGCCCTCTCTGGCGTCGTCCCCTGTCGTGTTGATTTTCGCTTTCTTGGCTAAACCCTCTTTCTCAACATATGTGTTCAAACCCCGAGTAAGTGCGGCACGAAATCCTGCTAGGTGTGTTCCACCATCCTTTTGTGGGATGTTATTTGTGTAACAAAGCAGATTTTCTTGGAAGGAATCATTCCACTGAAGAGCGACCTCTACGGCCACTCCGGTTTCATCGTCAGGCTCCGTACAAAAATGAAATGCCTTGTTAATCGGAGTTTTATTGCGGTTTAGATAGTCAACAAAGGCCGCAAGGCCGCCCTCGTAATTGTAAGTTTCTGATTCGCCAGATCGCTCATCAGATAGTCTTATATTGACGCCTGAGTTTAAAAACGCCAACTCACGCAAGCGCTTTGCCAAGATATCGAAATGAAACTCAATGTTGTTGAACGTTTCTGGAGAAGGTGAAAACCTCACCGTCGTGCCTGTTTGCGTTGTTTCGCCAACCACTTCGAGCGGCGCTTGCGGTACGCCGTGCTCATATTTCTGCTCAAACACTTTGCCCTGCCGGCGAATAGTCAGAACGAGAGAAGAAGAGAGAGCGTTCACAACCGACACACCAACACCATGAAGCCCCCCGGACACTTTATAGGTGTTGTCGTCAAACTTTCCGCCGGCGTGAAGTACAGTCATAATAACCTCCGCAGCCGACACGCCTTCCTCATGCATCTCCGTGGGAATGCCGCGCCCATCGTCTGACACCGTAATAGATTCGTCAGTATGGACCACAATATCTATCGTCGAGCAGTAACCGGCGAGCGCCTCATCGATGCTGTTATCGACGACTTCAAACACCATGTGGTGAAGACCCGTACCATCATCGGTGTCTCCAATGTACATGCCGGGGCGCTTGCGAACCGCATCAAGCCCTTTTAATACCGTAATACTTGAAGAATCGTAATTATTACTCGACATGCGGTCTCGCTCTGCTATCTAGTGTTTTAGAAGTGTTAGATTATAACACAGTCTAGGGATGGGGTATCGACCCCTACCGACCCATTACAGTAGGCGCCCATGTTCCACGTGGAACTTTCTAACCGCTAGAGATGCCACCTCAAACGGCTCAAGAAACGGTGAAAGCAGCGCCTCTGTCGTGCCATTTACAAACACCTGAACACCACCCTCTGCTTCGCTGATAATGGCACCTATCGAACGGAGCCTAACAGGGTCGAGCTCAGCGGCAACATCATCCAACAGAAGCACAACCTGGGCTCCACCGAGCGGCGCGGCGTCGCCCGCCGCCAATGAATATCGCAACAAGCGCAACTGGGAGAGCTTGAGCGCAAAAATCGTTAGTTTCAGCTGCCCCCTCGACAGGACATCTCGTGCCAACCGGCGATGCCCGTCGACCTCAATGGTAATTTGAACATCACACCTGTGAGGACCTACCGATGAAAATCCACGCGCAACATCGGTCTCCTCTGAGTCTCGCAATGCTTGTGCTAAATTGGACTTTGCATCCCATCCGCGCCGATAAAACAGCGACAGGGAATAAGACTCGAGACCCAAGCTGGGCAGAACCCGCTTAAACTCGTCGTTCAGAAGGTTAAAAATTTCTAGGCGGCGCGCATCAACCTGCTCACCCGCCCGCGCCATTGCGTCAGTCCAAATATGCAGCTGTGATTGCGGGGGGGCGCGCTCGTTGTCGGGTACACGGCCGATCGACCTTGATATTAGTCGGCTTTTGTCCGCAATCTGTCGAGCGAAAGATCGCAATAGCGCATTCCTTTGCGCAAGAGCTCGCGCATACAGCTTCACATCGTCCTTATAGGTGTGTTCCACGTGGAACACCGACCAGTCTAAAAAAGCCCTTCGCTCCTGCGGGGGGCCTGACAGCAAATCAAACGTGTCAGCATTAACCGCTATAATAGGCAACTGCTCGGTAATCTCAGACATTCGCTTCACAGCTACGCCATTCAGCTTTATACGAGTTTCCCCTAGCCGCGACTTCGATAAGCCAATCTTTTGTCTGACAGACGCCGAACACTCTACCCCTGCTGCGCCCGTGCCGCCTTCGTCAATCAACCCCAACTGTCTAACTGAATGGATGGTTTCGCCATAAACCACGAGGTGCTCGGCACTGAGTGACACCAGAGCGTCACGCTTACCACCAAACCTACGAAAAGACTTACCGTGCGCCAAGGTAAATATGGCTTCGAACAAAGACGTCTTGCCCGCACCGTTTGGCCCCAACACCACATTAACCGTAGCGAGGTCCGCGATTGTCATCTCTGTAATATTTCTAAAGCTTTTTACAAAAAGTCGAGACAACACGGGAGGGCCCCATTTTTGAATAAACAGCAGGTTGTCGAGTCATCTGGGCGCTAGGCGCTACTCAATCCCCGAAGATATAACCAAACATAATGCACCCTTGACCCCCAACCACTTACAATCGCATCGGCATGACAACATAAAGTGCATTAGCGTGCTCTGCATTACACTCTAACAAGGCACTACCACTGGGGTCTGACAAAGAGATCCGAACTTCATCATCGCCAATTACACCCAGTACATCCAACAAATAACTTACGTTGAACCCGATCTCGAGGGAATCGCCAGTGTATACTACTGTTACGATCTCCTCCGCCTCTTCCTGTTCGGGGTTATTCGCTACAACCTGCAACTGATCATTCGAAAGATTCATCCGAATACCGCGATATTTCTCGTTACTTAGAATAGCCGCTCGCGATAGAGCGCTTCTTAACACGCCTTTTTCCGCTATCACCATTTTGGTGCTTTGCTTTGGCAAAACCCTTTGATAATCGGGGAACTTTCCATCGACCAACTTTGAAATAAATGTGAACGAGGCTGCCTCCACCTTTAGGTGATTATCGCCTAGAGACACTGTGGCGGGTGCATCGCCTGATTGAAGTAAGCGAGACAACTCAAGCACGCCCTTGCGAGGCAATATAATTTGTGTGGCCTCAGTCTCAGATAAACCCTGGACCACACCTTGGCTTAGAGTGATGTGGCTTGTAGCCAGCCGATGTCCATCTGTTGCCACCACTCTAAACGCCGAGCCACTCAATTCCCATAACATACCGTTGAGATAATAACGAACGTCTTGCTGCGCCATAGCAAACCCGGTCTGCTCAATCAAACTCTTCAAGGAGGCTTGATCAACCGTCATCGTTCCTCGCGCGGTAATCGCATCAACAACAGGAAATTCTGAAGCCGGTAAAGTAGCGAGAGAAAACTTAGATCGACCTGACTTGATAAGCAATTTAGACCCTTCTTGGGTGAGCTCTATTACGCTACCCTCAGGCAAGGATTTGCAAATATCAAACAGCTTACGCCCGGGCACGGTTATGGAGCCACTAATGGCATCTGAGTCCTCTAGTAGCACTCTCCCGGTCAATTCGACTTCTAAATCGGTCCCCACCAAAGATAGGTTCTGCCCGTCTAAACTCACCAATACATTTGCTAAAATAGGAAGCGTCTGCCGTCGCTCCACAACACCAGCAACTAAACTCAGCGGTTTTACCAGCGCTTCTCTCTCTATCGAAAACTTCATTCCTTCTGGGCTCCAGATTATTAAACTTGATTTTACGGGCTCTTATAAACTAGCGTTAGGGGTCTTTCCGCCCCGCGACCCTTCGGCTAGCTTGTTAGTGCTCTTAATAAATTTTTAACATCTTCCCTGATGTCTGCATTAGATAATTTGAGCTCTTCTATTTTACGACAAGCATGTAGAACTGTCGTGTGATCTCTTCCACCAAAACTATCACCAATTTCAGGTAAACTATGATGTGTCAGCTGTTTGGCCAACGACATCGCAACCTGCCTTGGTCGAGCGACCGAACGGCTTCTTCGCTTCGACATTAAATCAGAAACTTTTATGCGATAATATTCAGCAACGACTCTTTGAATATTGTCCAAACTGACCTGCTTATCTTGCAGCGCAAGCAAATCCTTCAGGCTTTCCTTAACCATTATCATATCAATTGGCTTCTGGTGGAAGTGAGCGCTTGCTATCACTCTTTTTAATGCGCCTTCGAGCTCTCGCACATTTGAGCGAACACGCTGAGCTATAAAAAACGCCGCGTCTTCTGGTAGGTGTGCTCCAATTTGCGCGGCCTTTTTCATTAAGATCGCAACCCTTGTCTCAAGCTCTGGCGGTTCCACGGAGACGGTCAAACCCCACCCAAAACGTGATTTTAATCTCTCTTCTAAGCCTTCAATCTCTTTTGGGTACCTATCACAGGTGAGAATCATTTGATGCCCCCCTTCCAATAAAGCATTGAAGGTGTGAAAAAATTCTTCTTGTGACCGTTCTTTCCCTGCAAAAAACTGTATGTCGTCAATTAGTAGGGCATCGACTGACCGATAATAACGCTTGAAATCAGAGATCGCGTTTAGTTGAAGAGCCTTGACCATATCGGCCACAAAACGCTCACTGTGCAAATAAACAATTTTGGCATTTGGATTATCCTGCTTGAGAGAATTTCCAACGGCGTGCATCAAGTGTGTTTTACCTAAGCCAACGCCCCCGTAAATAAATAAAGGATTGTAAGCGAAACCCGGGTTATCCCTTACTTGCTTTGCCGCAGCCAAGGCCAGCTGATTTGATTTACCTTCAACGAAGGTATCAAACTGATAATGTTCAACCAAACTGTGCTGATGTGATAGCGCACCCTCAACCTGTGGCGGTGCTCGACGCTGCGAATGAGTCTCCTGCGTCGTCAGCACGCTTTGTGCAGCTGAGGCTGGCGCGGTTGCACTGGAGCGAATTCCAACCACTCTAGGTGAGCTGTCCGACGCCGACGCAAGTCCATTTGATTTAATGCCGAAACTCAATTCGAAGCGATTATTACCACACACCTGACGAAACACCGCCTCCACACGATCGGCAAACTTATCTTGCACAAAATCCTTGATAAACCTATTCGGGGCTAACAGAGCTAACCGAAAACCTGACTGACTTAGCTCTAATGGCGCAATCCAGGTACGAAACTGTTGATCTGGTATCTGATCAGCTAATTCCGCAAGGCAATGTGACCAATCAACCGCATCGACTGAATCAACTTCTCCTTCGACAAGGCGACCTTCGCGTCGCTCCAAACTCATAACGTTCCTTTTTTCTACTTATACGTACGAATGACGAATCGTAAATGTACAGCACCAAGTTATCCACAAAAAAATAATCAATTTAAAAAAGCCAATAAAAAACAACGTGTTAAAAATAAAAAGGCAAAACAAACTCGCCTCTACAAACAACAACCTGTGGATAAGTTGTTTGTAGCATGTGTCAAAATGCCGAACAACCATGCCTCCCTTTTCCCCCTTTTATTTTCCCCTTTTATCACGCAGTATTCCTTGCACACCTTACCGAAACGCTCTAAACTACGCGCCCTCTAATTGTGCGCCTTCAACCGCGCAAAACTTATTCAAGGATTAGCCAATGAAAAGAACGTTCCAGCCCAGCGTTTTAAAAAGAAAACGCACTCACGGTTTCCGAGCTCGCATGGCCACCAAGTCGGGTCGTCAACTCATCAATAGAAGAAGAGCTAAAGGACGCAAACGCTTATCGGCGTAAACGTCCTGAGTCATTCTATCTTCAATGACTCTTATCACTTATGATTCCTCGTTTGGTCGTAACCGAAGGTTGCTGACCAAACGTGACTTCAATCATGTCTTTAATGACGCGCCCATCAAACACGGAAATCAAGCTTTTCTTTTATTAGCGAAGCCCTCTCTTACAACCCAATCTCGCTTGGGTCTTGTAATCGCAAAGAAACACATTAAAACCGCTGTGAAACGCAACTTAGTGAAAAGGTTCGCTAGAGAGACTTTCCGAACCCAAAACAAGAGCACTTTGGCTCTAGACATGGTATTGTTAGCGCGCACACAGGCGGTACAATTAAATCGTTCTGAGCTCAGAAAAGCCCTAGAGCAGGTCTTCCATGGGGCGTCGCGTAAAGCGCTTTCTTTAAACACGGATACAGCAGTACTGACTGATGCGCACACTGGTCGTAAAAGCAATTAAATTCTATCAGCTTGCGATTAGCCCTTTTATGGGGCGCAACTGCCGTTTCTATCCAACGTGCTCAGAATACACTCTTGAAGCTATCACTGAACACGGCGTTCTCAAAGGGCTCGCCTTGAGCGTACAACGTATTGGTAAATGCCACCCTTGGCACGACGGCGGTTACGACCCCGTTCCAACTTCCTCTGACAGATCAAAATAAGCGATTAACTTATTATGGATATTCAACGTTATGCACTGATTGGCGCCATTGCCGTCTTATCATGGATGCTCTTAACGGAGTGGGTTGTCTTTAAAAACGAGCTCTCAGCAACCGCAACCACTGCGCAGACTCAAACGCTCAATACGCCAGTGACAACCGAGTCCGATACCAGCGATTTGCCCTCTATTAACGTTGAGGCTAACCCCGAACAGCAAGGTGTTATTTCAAATCCGAGTAGCACGGATACAGTCCGCGTCATTACAGATACACTCGATCTCGTTATTGATCTACGTGGTGGTGACATTATCGCTGCTGGCCTAGTGAAATATTTAGCCAAACTCGACGACCCGGACCAACCCTTTGTTCTGTTGGAAAAGAACGCCAAAAACGAATACGTTGCGCAAAGCGGCCTTATCGGCCCCGACGGAATCGATACTAACGAGCGAGCCCGATACGCTAGTCAAGCGTCTCAATACGTGCTTAACGAGCAGGATGACATATTATCTGTCGAACTTGTGCACGAGTCGGCTTCCGGCCTATCGGTAATTAAAGAGTTCTCTTTTACTCGTGGCTCACATTTGATCGAAGTTTCCTACCACGTTACCAACACATCAACCGCCAATAAGATCGTATATCTCTTTGGCCAACTGAAACGCGATGGAAGCGCCGATCCTTCAAAAGACAGTTCCGGTATGGGGCTCGCGCCTTTTCTTGGCGCAGCGACAAGTCTTCCTGATCAACGTTTCGCTAAATTCAGCTTCAAAGACATCGAAGAAGAGCCCTTGAAAACGCAAAATCAAGGCAGCTGGATTGCTATGATCCAGCATTATTTCCTGAGCGCCTGGGTTCCCAATCCGGACCAAATGCACACTTACTCTACGCGCGCAAAAGACGGTTTTTATATTGCAGGTTTCGTAAGCCCTGCCACCTCTATTGCACCCGGAGCCACCTCCACTACATCTGCCAAACTGTACGCAGGACCAAAAGATCAATATGCCCTTGAAAAAATTTCGCCCTACCTTGATTTGAGCGTCGATTACGGTTGGCTGTGGTGGGTTGCCCAGCCTCTATTCTGGCTGCTGACTAAAATACACGCTCTCGTTGGCAACTGGGGTTTTGCTATTATCCTTTTAACTGTCACCATCAAGGCTCTATTCTTCAAGCTCTCTGCTACCAGCTACAAGTCCATGGCAAACATGCGCCGCGTGCAACCCAAAATGGCGGACATTCGAGAGCAATACGCCGATGACAAACAAAAACAAAGCCAAGCGATGATGGAGCTATACAAAAAAGAGAAAATAAACCCGATGGGTGGCTGTCTTCCTATTCTAGTGCAGATGCCTGTGTTCATCGCCCTATACTGGGTTTTAATGGAAAGCGTTGAATTACGACACGCACCTTTTATCCTGTGGATACACGACTTATCGGTAATGGATCCATACTTTGTACTGCCCGTCATCATGGGTGCGAGCATGTGGTTTATGCAAAAACTTAACCCGCCACCACCAGACCCAATGCAAGCCAAGCTGATGCAGTGGCTGCCTATTGTATTCACGTTTTTCTTTCTGTGGTTCCCTGCCGGTCTTGTTTTGTACTGGGTGATCAACAATCTTCTTTCGATGACTCAGCAATACATTATCACCAAGCAAATTGAGAACGCGCCCCACCCAGTAAGATAAAAAAGCTTATGCTAACCAGCAATAGCGATACAATCTGTGCGATAGCTACCCCTCCGGGTAAAGGAGGGGTGGCTATTATTCGGATTTCCGGGCGAGAAGCACTCTCGATCGCTGAAAGGATTTCCCATAAAACAAATCTAACACCCCGCCTCGCCCACTATGTCACTCTGTTTGGACCCGAGGGCGATTCAATAGACACTGCCTTGCTTATTTACTTCAAAGGGCCTCACTCCTTTACCGGCGAAGATGTAATTGAACTCCAAACCCACGGTAGCCCCGTGATTCTCAATATCGTGTTGCGTGTGCTAACGCTATATGGAGCACGCCCCGCACAGCCAGGGGAATACTCAAAACGGGCCTACCTGAACGATAAAATCGACTTAGTTCAAGCCGAAGCTATTGCAGATCTCATCAACGCAAGCACCGAGTCGGCGGCATTGAGTGCTCAAAGGTCTTTAACTGGTTCTTTCTCCACACAGGTTAATTCGTTTGTCGAAAACCTAATAAACTTAAGGGTTTTTGTCGAAGCAGCCATCGATTTCCCCGAAGAAGAAATTGACTTTATTGGCGAACACAAAGTCATCCATAAACTCGAAGGGCTTATCACTCATCTCAGCGCTATCATACAAACTGCACGGCAAGGGCAACTTATTCAAGAAGGAACTACATTTGCTTTAGTTGGCGCACCTAACGCCGGTAAGTCCTCTTTACTCAATCGTTTAGCAGGCATTGATCGTGCCATTGTCACCGATATTGCTGGAACCACGCGCGACACCCTGGACACTACAGTTGATATTGGCGGCCTACCTGTCACCTTCATTGACACAGCAGGGCTTAGAGAAACCGATGACTTTGTCGAAAAAGTAGGGATTGAAAGGACCCTGTCGGCAATCAAACAAGCAGACTATGTACTCTTTATTGTTGATGGTTCCGTTCACTCAGGGCGGGCACTCTTAGAGGAACTGGTTCCTCCACACGTAGCAGATACACTAAAACAAAAACCGATTCTCGGTGTAATCAATAAGAGCGATAAAATATCGGGGGATACTCTCTTATTAGAGGGAATCGAATCCTCTGTCGTTATATCGGCGAAACTGGGCTTAAACATCGATTCTCTTAGAGATCGTATCTGTGAACTGGTTGGTTTAACGACTAATTCAGACCTAACATTCTCCGCAAGGGAGCGGCACATAACTCAGCTAAACATCGCCTTGAATTTGTTACAAACAGGTTTTGAACAACTCCATTACTCCGGTGCATCAGAACTTTTAGCAGAAGACTTGAAACAAGCTCAGACCGCGATGAGCCAGATTACAGGTACTTTTACCAGTGACGATCTTCTGGGTGAAATTTTTTCAAGCTTCTGTATAGGCAAATAAGTTATCCACAGAGAAAGTAAGCGCGTCTTCTAAAAACGAGATAACCCCAAAAGTGTGCATAAGTTAAGTGAAATTCTATGAATAAAAGGTGTAGGAAAAATTAACGGTACACAGCAAAAAGGATATCCACTTTTTATACATCTGCCGTACGCAATCAAAAACCGATCTGCACACAAAGAAGAAAAAATTTAACTCATTGATTTTTATTAAAAAAAAGACATTATAAACAGAAAATAGGCCTCTAATAATTACAAGAATAATAAAATATACCTTACATATATAAATACATCTTTAAAACCTTAAATACACTAAGAGAAAAGCAGAACACAAAAACGGTCTTTGTCCTCCAACGGACTTCTTCGTATAATGCTATCCTTTGACGACTTCTTTTGAGGGTTATTCAGTGGACTATCCACAGCACTACGACGTTATTGTGGTTGGAGGCGGACACGCTGGAACAGAGGCATGTTTAGCCGCGGCAAGAATGGGCTGCACGACTCTCTTGGTAACACACAGTATTGACACGTTAGGGCAAATGTCTTGTAACCCCGCTATTGGTGGTATTGGGAAAAGCCATCTTGTGCGCGAAATCGACGCCTTAGGTGGTGCTATGGCACTTGCTACTGATGAAGCTGGAATTCAATTTCGCATACTAAATTCAAGAAAGGGGCCGGCTGTTAGAGCAACTCGAGCGCAAGCAGACAGAGTTCTATACCGTGCTGCCATCCGAAAGCGCTTAGAACAACAACCCAATCTAGATATTTTCCAGCAAGCAATTGATGACTTGATAATTGAGGGTGACCAAGTACGAGGCGTCATCACACAAATGGGGGTTCGATTTAAGGGAACCTGTGTCGTTCTAACCGCAGGGACCTTTTTAGCAGGAAAAATCCACATTGGTCTGCAAAATAGTCAGGGCGGTCGTGCAGGCGATCCTGCAGCCATGACGCTTTCCGCACGGTTGAGAGATCTTGATTTACGTGTTGGACGTTTAAAAACAGGAACTCCCCCAAGAATTGATTCGCGTTCAGTTGATTTTTCGCAGATGCAAGAACAGTGGGGTGACCAACCAGAGCCGGTAATGTCTCTTATGGGGTCTGTCCAAACACATCCAAGGCAAGTGTGCTGCTGGATCACTCATACTAATACAAAAACACATGAAATTATCGCGAAAAACCTCGATAGATCACCTCTCTTTTCCGGTGTTATCGAAGGGACTGGCCCGCGTTATTGCCCTAGCGTTGAAGATAAAATTCATCGTTTTGCTGATAAAGATTCGCATCAAGTGTTTGTTGAGCCAGAAGGTCTCACCAGCAATGAGTTATACCCGAATGGAATCTCTACCAGCTTGCCGTTTGACGTGCAGTATGATTTGGTTCGAAGTATAAAGGGGTTCGAGAAAGCGCACATTACTCGCCCTGGATACGCCATTGAGTACGATTTTTTCGACCCTAGAGGACTGAAACATTCACTTGAGACAAAAGCAATTAAAGGATTATTTTTTGCTGGGCAAATCAATGGCACCACCGGTTATGAAGAGGCCAGTGCACAAGGGCTTATTGCTGGAATGAACGCCGCGTTGCAAACGCAAGACAAGCCGGCTTGGACACCCAGTCGCAAAGAAGCCTACATAGGCGTGCTGATCGATGATTTGGTGACTTTAGGCACCAAAGAGCCCTATCGGATGTTTACGTCCAGAGCAGAATACCGACTGATGCTCCGCGAAGATAACGCGGATCAACGGTTGACTCCATTTGGGCGTGATATAGGTTTGGTTGATGAAGCAAGATGGGTGGATTTTAATGAAAAAATGGGTCAATGCCGAGCTGAGAAGGATCGATTGAAAATAACCTATATTCAAGCCGGTTCGCCCCAAGCCAAGCTTTTGGAGACTAAGATTCAGAAGCCGCTTACACGCGAATATTCTATGCTTGAGCTACTCAAACGGCCCGAACTGAATTACCCCGATCTTGCGGCTTTAAGCTCAGTTGAGAATATTAGATCTGATGCCGCGCTACAGGTGGAAATAGAGTCGAAATACGAAGGCTATATTGCACGGCAAGAGCAAGAAATCCAAAGGTTATCAGGCCAAGTAGAAACAGTTATACCCGATACTTTCGAGTATAGTGTCATCTCTGGTTTATCAAACGAATTGCAAGCAAAGTTAAATGAAGTTCGTCCTGTTAATCTCGATCAAGCCTCGAGAATACCGGGAATGACTCCAGCAGCATTGTCTTTGCTCGTTATTTACTTAAAAAAGCAGTCTGCTGCCGGGATCACAAAACAAAGTGCCTAGTAAGGTCGACTCATCCTCTGTTCTGTTGGCAGGTATAGCGCAGATGCAACTTAGCTTGAAGGAGAGAACGCTAGGTACTTTGCTTGATTACGCTGACTTTTTGTTGAAATGGAATAAGACGTACAATTTAACGGCAATTCGAGATCAACGAGATGTCATTGTAAAACATTTGCTCGATTCTTTGTCCGTGCTGCCGTTTTGCCCGCATGGAAGTGTTTTAGATATCGGCGCCGGCGCCGGTTTGCCCTCTGTTGTATTGGCTATTGCAAACGCCGACTTGACCGTTACAGCGATCGACAGTAACAGCAAAAAAACGCGATTTTTACAGCAGTGCGTTTTTCACTTGAATTTAACTAACTTACGTGTGGTGCATCAGCGAGCCGAAGAACTTTCGCAACAAGAACCGTATGATTTCGTGGTTTCCAGGGCATTTGCTTCATTAAAAGATTTTTTTCAGGTTGCCATGCCCCTAACAAAACCCTCTGGTTTGATGTTGGCTATGAAAGGGCGATACCCGCATGAGGAACTGGAAGCCGCTGGCACCATGTGCGATATTAAAAATATTAGCGCCTTAACAGTACCCTTTCTAGACGAAGAAAGGCATCTTGTTCTGGCAGCTCCCAACTCATAAGGACAAAATTTCACCTGTGGTCAAAATTATCGCAATTGCCAATCAGAAGGGCGGCGTCGGAAAAACCACCACCTGCGTTAATCTGGCAGCATCCTTGGCCGCAATGAAACGGAGAGTATTGCTCATTGATCTTGATCCTCAAGGCAATGCCACTATGGGCTCTGGTGTCGATAAGCGCGATCTTGAAGGTAGCGTTTGTGACGTATTACTTAACAGGAAAAGCGCTATAGACGTCATTGTTCGCTCCGAGATTGCTCGTTTTGATGTGTTGCCTGGAAATAGTGATCTCACTGAAGCAGAAGTCAGACTCATGGGTGAAATCGGGCGTGATTCGCGTCTTCGTAAACATTTAGAGCCCATTGAGGAGCGTTATGACTACATCTTGATCGATTGCCCTCCCACCCTAAATATGTTGACGGTGAACGGGCTCGTTGCAGCAAAAGGCGTCATTATCGCAATGCAGTGTGAGTACTTCGCATTGGAGGGTTTATCTGATTTGCTCGATACCATAGAAGGTGTGAAAGAGCACCTCAATCCTGACATCGAAGTCACCGGTATTTTGCGCACGATGTTCGATCCTCGAACCAGTTTAACGAATGATGTTTCTAACCAGTTGCACAATCATTTTGGTGCTAAGGTATTTAGAACCGTTGTGCCACGAAATGTTCGACTTGCAGAGGCGCCAAGTCATGGAATGCCGGCGATGTATTATGATAAACAGTCATCAGGTGCCAAAGCGTATCTCGCGCTCGCAGCAGAGTTGGTTCGTCGTCACAGCGCTCAATCAAGGTAATACGATATGGTTCAGAAAAAAAGAGGCTTAGGTAGAGGGCTTGACGCGCTGCTTCGAGACACGTCGCGCGACGCAACCCCATCAGAAGAGCAAGGAGCCTCAGAGTCGGCCGGTTATGCTTTGCTCAAACAACTGCCCGTTGAATTAATACAGCGGGGGCAATACCAGCCTCGACGTGATATCGAACCTGAAGCGCTTGAGGACCTTGCGCAAAGCATTCGTTCTCAAGGTGTTATGCAACCGATCGTAGTTCGCGCGATAGGATCTAAGAAATACGAAATTATTGCGGGAGAGCGTCGCTGGCGAGCAACTCAGCTCGCTGGTTTACCAACGATACCGGCACTCGTTCGCGAGTTGTCTGATGAAACTGCTCTGGCCATGGCTCTCATTGAAAATATTCAGCGTGAAGACTTGAATGCAGTGGAAGAGGCAATAGCGCTCCACAGGTTACAGACAGAATTTGAACTCACTCAGCAAGAGGTTGCTCAAGCCGTAGGCAAATCTCGTTCAACGGTTGCGAATTTTTTGCGTTTAATGTCCTTACCAAAAGAGACGCAAACATTACTTGAGCGTGGCGACATCGAGATGGGGCATGCAAAAGCCATTCTAGGCTTACCAGCGGATAAACAAGCTGAAACCGCAAGATTAGTTGTAGCAAAGGGCATCACGGTACGAGAAACAGAAGCCTTAGTTGCGCGTATTCTAGACGGAAAGATCACTCCGGTGTCTGTCGTAGAAGCGGATGCCAACATAAAAAGCTTGGAGCACGATTTGGCTGCCCGACTCGGTGCGAACGTTAAAATTCAGCACGGTAGGAGCGGGAAAGGCAAGTTGGTATTGAGCTACAATAGTTTAGATGAATTGGACGGTATCCTCGCACATATCAAGTAAAAGCAACTTATTTACTGAATATTATGCGTTTTCTATCGAGGTTCGAGTTGAACCTTAAGGTCTTAATCTCTATAATTCGCCCGCTTTGTTCGAGCGCCGTAGCAAAGGGGGAGTGTTGGTCAATATCGCGTTACAGTACCGCGCCCTCGCTTGGAAAGCGTTCGCACTGGCGACGCTAGGGGGCGCAACAGCACTTGTGCTAGCACGATTGCTGACCGGAACAGGCCACTGGGTGTCAATGATTAGCGGAGCTTTAATCATTGCATTACCCCAAGCATGGGCTATTACGCGGACGTTTCCGAAACAATCGAAAACGGTCGCACCGCAGGCCGCAATTATTGCGGTTTGGGTTAAATTTGGGTTGTGTGCAATCGGATTTGCCTGGGTTCTCAACCAGCCAGGTATGCAAGCAGGCTCTGTATTTGCAGGCTTCCTTGTTCTTCTAATCGCATATACAGCGGGAACCAGTTGGGTTGCATTGCGAACCCACAACGATTGAAATAGTGAGACGCAAGAATGGCCGGCGAGAATCAAACCATCTCCGAATACATTGTTCACCACCTCACCAACTTAACCTATGGTAAGTTGCCCGAGGGATTTGTTCGATACGATGGAACAATTGTAGGCGAAGGCGGTCAATGGACGACCGCACATGGCGCAGATGAAATTGCCGCGATGGGATTTAACGCGCTCCACTTAGATTCGTTGGCCTGGTCAATTGGCCTTGGCGTCATTTTTTGCTCGTTATTCTACAAAGTAGCAAAACAGGCTCAATCCGGTGTTCCGTCTGGGCTCGTAAATTTTGCCGAAATGGTTGTAGAGTTTGTCGACAACACCGTAAAAGACACTTTTCATGGTAGAAACCCATTGGTTGCACCCCTGTCGTTGACTATTTTTTGCTGGGTGTTCTTGATGAACTTGATGGATCTCATTCCAGTTGATCTTATCCCGCACTTATTTATGACCGCCGGCATCGGTTATCAAAAAATTGTCCCTTCAACCGATCCAAACATTACCATGGGAATGGCTCTGGGTATTTTTATCTTGATGCTCTATTACTCAATCAAAGTGAAGGGCTTTGGGTTCGTCCGAGAATTAACCATGAACCCATTTAATCACCCCGCTTTTATTCCTGTGAATTTGTTCATGGAAGTGGTCGGTCTTCTGGCTAAGCCCTTTTCTCTTGGGCTACGGTTATTTGGAAACATGTACGCAGGCGAGATGATTTTTATTTTGATCGCGGCTCTGTTCAGCGCAGGTATCGCTTGGATGTTACCGGCTGGATTGTTGCAACTCGGATGGGCGATATTCCACATCCTTGTAATTACCCTGCAAGCCTTTATTTTTATGGTACTAACGATCGTGTACCTCAGTATGGCACACGAAGATCACTAATGAGTTTGATTTAAACAACCCTAGGAGAAAACAATGGAACTTATCTACGTAGCAGCCGCAATTATGATGGGCCTTGGTGGTTTGGGCGCCGCAATCGGTGTGGGTATCTTGGGCGGTAAATTGCTTGAAGGTTCTGCACGTCAGCCTGAATTGGCACCTAAACTTCAGGTGACCTTCTTCTTAGGCGCTGGTCTGGTAGACGCGATCCCCATTATTGGTGTTGGTATCGCGATGTACTTGATCTTCGTTGTTGCTGGTTAATTTCTAGCCTCTATGAAACGCTGGAGCTCGGGTAACCGAGCTTCGTATTGATGAGGAGCAAGGCGTGAATATTAATCTGACACTTATTGGGCAAATGGTTGCTTTTGTCGTATTTGTTGCGTTCTGCATGAAATACGTTTGGCCACCCATCGTCGCCGCAATGCAAGAGCGCGCAGCTAAGATCGCTGATGGTTTGGCAGCAGCAGACCGGGCCAGCCACGATCTTGAGCTCGCGCAAAAGCGCGCGGGTGAGCAATTGAGAGAGGCGAAAACCGAAGCGGCTGGCATTATCGATGCGGCCAACAAGCGCGCTAATGCCCTGATAGAAGAAGCAAAGACCGCGGCATTAGTTGAAGCTGACAAGGTCAAAGCTCAAGCTCAAGCAGAGATCGAGCAAGAAAAAAACAGAGCCAAGGCTGAGCTTCGCAAAGAGCTTGCGACGCTTACCTTTGCCGGTGCAGAAAAGGTGCTCGGTGCGACGATTGATCAGTCTGCGCACGCAGGCTTGGTTGAGAAGTTGGCAGCGGAGTTGCACTAGTCATGGCTGAATTAACAACTCTAGCTCGACCCTATGCGAAGGCAGCATTCGAATACGCTCATACTCAGTCAAACCTACAAGCGTGGGCAGACCAGTTGGGGGTTGCAGCTGGTGTTGTTGCTGAGCCAAAAGTAGCGGGGCTGCTAAACGATCCGGCAAAGACACCAAGTCAGTTGTCGGCGCTCATTATTGAGATTATGCAGGAAGACGCGTCGAGTGCGTTCGCTAACTTCGTGAAGATTTTGGCGGACAACAGACGCTTGCTGCTGCTACCCGCAATAAACGGTTTGTTTTCGCAGTTGAAGGCAAATCTAGAAGCTTCGGTCGATGTCGAGGTGGTTTCTGCCTTTGATCTAACTGACGCTGAGACACAAAAAATCGTGTCTGTCCTAAAAGGAAAACTGAACAAAGAAATTAACGTTCACACCAAAACCGATGCTTCTTTGATCGGCGGTGTGGTGATTCGAGCTGGCGATATGGTTATCGACGGCTCCGTGCGCGGCCGATTGAATAAATTAGCCGAAGCGATGAATTCGTAGGATTGAGGAACCGAGCATGCAACAGCTAAATCCATCAGAGATTAGCGACATCATTCGTCAGCGTATTGACCAATTGGATGTCTCAAGTGAAGCCCGCAATGAGGGCACAATTGTATCGGTAACCGATGGTATTATTCGTATTCACGGTTTGACTGACGTGATGTACGGTGAAATGATCGAGTTCGAGGGTGGCGTCTACGGGATGGCCTTGAACCTCGAGCGAGATTCCGTAGGTGCCGTGGTTTTAGGTGATTACAAGTCTCTGGCCGAAGGACAGACTTGTCGTTGCACGGGCCGGATTTTGGAAGTACCTGTGGGCCCGGAACTCCAAGGGCGTGTTGTTGATGCGCTGGGCAACCCCATCGACGGCAAAGGCCCTATCGCTACATCGCAGACTGATGCCATTGAAAAAGTCGCACCGGGTGTTATCGCGCGTCAATCCGTCGATCAGCCGGTGCAGTTAGGTTTGAAAGCAATTGACGCCATGGTGCCAATCGGTCGCGGTCAGCGCGAATTGATTATTGGTGACCGCCAAATCGGCAAGACAGCTATCGCAGTTGATGCCATTATCAACCAGAAGAACACCGGCATAAAATGTATCTACGTTGCTGTCGGCCAGAAAGCATCTTCTGTCGCGGCAGTGGTGCGTAAGTTGGAAGAACACGGCGCAATGGATCATACGATCGTTGTGGCTGCGACCGCATCAGACCCAGCGTCGATGCAGTTTTTGGCGCCATTTGCTGGTTGTTCGATGGGTGAGTACTACCGAGATCGCGGTGAAGACGCTCTGATCATTTATGATGATTTGACTAAGCAAGCAATCGCGTATCGTCAAATTTCACTCTTGCTGCGTCGTCCGCCTGGCCGTGAAGCTTACCCTGGCGACGTATTCTATCTGCACTCGCGTTTGCTCGAGCGCGCTGCACGTGTGAATGCGGATTACGTTGAGCAGTTCACCAATGGTGAAGTTAAAGGCAGAACTGGATCGTTGACTGCACTACCCGTGATCGAAACTCAGGCGGGTGACGTATCGGCGTTCGTACCCACAAACGTGATTTCGATTACCGATGGCCAGATTTTCCTTGAGACGGACATGTTCAATGCTGGTGTTCGCCCAGCGATGAACGCGGGTATTTCGGTATCTCGCGTGGGTGGTGCTGCTCAGACTAAGATTATGAAGAAGCTGTCGGGTGGTATTCGTACCGCGTTGGCACAGTACCGCGAGCTTGCCGCATTCTCGCAGTTTGCGTCTGATCTAGATGAAGCAACGAAAGCGCAGCTAGATCACGGTGAGCGTGTGACGGAATTGATGAAACAGAAGCAGTACTCGCCTCGGTCGATCGCCGAGATGGGTTTGATGCTGTATGCGGCGAACGAGGGTTATTTGAAAGACATCGAAGTCGCCAAAATTCTTCCTTTCGAAGATGGTTTGCTAGCTTACATGCATGCTGAGCACGGTGATCTGATGAAGTCGATTGTCGATACAGGCAATTACGATTCTGATATCGAAAGTACGTTTAAAACAGCAATCGAAACCTTCAAAAGCACGCAGGCTTGGTAAGGCCGGGGATTAAGTAATGGCTGTTGGAAAGGAAATCAGGACGCAGATAAACAGCATCCGCAGTACGCAAAAGATTACTTCCGCTATGGAAATGGTCGCGGCGAGTAAAATGCGTCGCGCTCAGGATCGCATGCAACTGGGTAAGCCGTATGCGGCGCGGATTCGTGCTGTAATCGGTCACTTGGGTAACGCCACGCCAGAATACCGACATCGATACATGGAAGAACGAGACGTGAAGCGAGTTGGGTACATTGTCGTTTCAACGGATCGTGGTTTGTGCGGTGGTTTGAATATCAACTTATTCAAAGCCACAGTGGCTTCGATGAAAGGATGGGCTGATCAAGGCGTAGCGGTTGATTTGTGTTTGATTGGCGCGAAAGCAACAGGATTCTTTAAGAACTTTGGTGGCAACGTGGTCGCTGCGACACGCGACGTAGGTGACTCGCCCGTCTTAGCCGATCTGATCGGCAGCGTTAAGACGATGCTTGATGCTTTTGAAGCAGGGTCAATTGATAAGTTGTTCTTGGTGTCGAACGAATTCGTTAACACTATGACGCAGAAACCAACCGTTGAGCAGTTGTTGCCTATTGTGCCCGAGGCGTCTGCTGATATGTCTCACCACTGGGATTACCTCTATGAACCTGATGCAGAAGAGCTTTTAGAGGCTTTGATGACCCGGTACGTTGAGTCTCAGGTGTATCAAGCGGTGGTTGAAAACGCCGCGTGTGAACAGGCGGCGCGAATGTTGGCGATGAAAAATGCGTCTGATAACGCAGGTGAGCTCATCGACGAGCTACAACTGGTATACAACAAGGCTCGTCAGGCGGCAATTACGCAAGAGCTTTCAGAAATTGTGGGCGGCGCTGCAGCTATTAGCTGAGCATCGTAAAGAATAGGTGCGTACTTTGTGCGCGAAGTAAGAGTAGATAGAGGATCCGAACATGAGTAGCGGACGCATTGTTCAAATCATCGGCGCGGTTATCGACGTTGAATTCCCGCGAGATGAAGTACCACAGGTTTATGACGCCCTGCTGGTAGACGGTAAAGGTTTGACCATGGAAGTTCAGCAGCAGTTGGGCGACGGTGTCGTTCGTGCGATTGCGATGGGTTCATCCGAGGGCATCAGCCGTGGTTTGGCGGTAACGAATACCAAGGCCCCTATCCAAGTGCCCGTAGGCATTGCGACCCTTGGTCGTATTATGGACGTGCTGGGTAATCCGATTGACGAGAAAGGCCCTATTGGTGAAGAAGAGCGCGCACCAATTCACCGCAAAGCGCCTGCCTACGAGGAGTTGGCAGCCAGTGAAGAGCTGCTTGAAACCGGGATCAAAGTAATCGACTTGGTTTGTCCTTTCGCGAAAGGCGGTAAAGTGGGTTTGTTCGGTGGTGCTGGTGTAGGTAAAACCGTAAACATGATGGAATTGATTAACAACATCGCGACCGAGCACTCAGGTCTGTCTGTGTTCGCGGGTGTAGGTGAGCGTACTCGTGAAGGAAACGACTTCTACTACGAGATGCAAGAATCAAAAGTTGTTGATGTTGAAAACTTCACCAACTCCAAGGTAGCGATGGTATACGGCCAGATGAATGAGCCGCCAGGAAACCGCCTACGCGTGGCATTGACCGGCTTGACTATGGCCGAGAAATTCCGTGATGAAGGTCGCGACGTACTGTTGTTCGTTGACAATATTTATCGTTACACATTGGCGGGAACTGAGGTATCTG
>Ga0102960_1000190_pt1 | contig 22305 bp, 16 predicted proteins | sample SalPon2_B_H2O_MG_2_FD_84521 | JGI IMG/M metagenome (GOLD analysis project Ga0102960, IMG submission 84521) | Salt pond water microbial communities from South San Francisco under conditions of wetland restoration - Salt Pond MetaG SF2_B_H2O_MG | ecosystem: Environmental > Aquatic > Non-marine...
TCTTGCATTGGTCAGGGATTATCATAATCAACACAGGATAGTGAATGAGGGTGGTTGGCATATAGCTGATGCGGTCCAGAGATCTTATGATGTTGAGGGTATGCATATAGGCACAATTGCCGCCGGTAGAAGTGGCTATGACATGTTAAGAAAAATGCATCCATTCGATGTGCATTTGCATTATGTTGATAAGCATAGATTAAGTTCAGACCAAGAGGCTGAGCTGAATTTAACTTACCATGATTCTGTTGAATCTTTAGTTGCAGCATGTGACGTTATTAACATTAGCTGTCCTTTACATCCCGAAACAGAGCATCTATTTAATGATGACTTAATTAGCAAATGTAAGCCAGGTGCATACATTATCAACACTGCAAGAGGAAAAATTTGTGATAAGGATGCTATTGTTAGAGCTTTAGAGTCAGGTCAATTAAGCGGATACGCAGGGGATGTTTGGTTCCCTCAGCCAGCTCCCAATGATCATGTTTGGAGAACGATGCCGCATCATGGGATGACTCCGCACACCTCTGGAACCTCTTTATCAGCCCAAACAAGATATGCAGATGGTGTCAGGGAAATATTGGAATGCTTCTTTGATGGAGAAGAAATCAGGAATCAGTATTTAATTGTTCAAGATGGCGACCTTGCTGGCATGGGAGCTCATTCTTACACCAAAGGAACCGCCACTGGTGGATCTGAAGAGGCAGCCAAGTTTAAAAAATAAATCAGAGAATTATTTTAATTTAGCGGGAGATAGACATTGATTAAAACGAAAGCAGCAGTTGCCTTTGAGGCTGGTATGCCCTTGGAGATAGTTGAAGTAGATCTTGAGGGTCCTAAGGCGGGTGAAGTTCTTGTTGAAATGAAAGCGACTGGCGTGTGTCATACAGATGCCTTTACCTTGTCTGGAGAAGATCCAGAAGGAGCATTCCCTGCCATCTTGGGTCATGAAGGTGCCGGCATAGTGGTCGAGGTTGGAAAGGGTGTTACAAGTTTGAAGCCTGGAGATCATGTCATACCTCTCTATACAGCAGAATGCGGTGAGTGTGAGTTTTGCCTTCATCCAAAAACAAATTTATGTCAGGCGGTTAGAGAAACACAAGGTAAAGGCATGATGCCTGATGGCACAAGCAGATTCTCACTTGATGGTAAGCCTATTCTCCACTATATGGGATGCTCAACATTCTCTAATTACTCCGTGCTTCCTGAGATTTCTTTGGCAAAAGTTAGAAAGGACGCTCCCTTCGATAAGATTTGTTATATCGGGTGTGGAGTAACAACAGGAATAGGGGCTGTAGCTTTTACTATGGGTGTTGAGGCTGGATCTACAGTAGCAGTATTTGGATTAGGAGGCATTGGTCTCAATGTCATTCAAGGTGCGAAGATGGTTGGTGCATCAAGAATTATTGGCATAGATTTAAATGATTCTCGTGCTTCCATTGCAACCAAATTTGGCATGACTGACTTTATTAATCCTAATGATATCGAAAACGTGGTTGACCACATTATTGAGATGACCGGTGGAGGTGTTGATTACAGTTTTGAGTGCATCGGGAATGTTGATGTGATGAGGCAAGCGCTTGAATGCTGCCATAAAGGCTGGGGCGAGAGTTGCATCATTGGGGTAGCAGGCGCTGGCAAAGAAATATCAACCAGACCGTTTCAGCTTGTTACTGGGCGCTCATGGCGAGGCACAGCTTTTGGAGGTGCAAGAGGGCGAACAGACGTACCAAAAATAGTTGATTGGTATATGGATGGAAAAATTAACATTGACGATTTAATTACCCACAAAATGCCTTTAGAAGATATTAATAAAGCATTTGATTTAATGCATGAAGGAAAAAGCATCCGTTCTGTAATTGAGTTTTAATTTTCAGAAACTTTGTTTAGCAATTTTCTAAACGAATGAATTTGGTTTTCTGGAAAATATTTTTTTGATCATAGGAATAAAATATTCCAAGGATTTAGTTTGGTAATCTGGATCAAAAGATTTTTGGTCCCATTCAGCGCAGAATTTTACGCAGTCTTGATAGTATGGATGATCTTTGTATAGATCTCTTGAATCTCTATCTTCATCATAATGATGCATCCAATAATAGCCTTGAAACAAACCATGATGTAGGACTATCCAATAGTTTTTTTCATTGATGTAAGGCTTTAAAATTGCTGCAGACACCTGAGAATGATTAGAGGGAGATATGACATCACCTATATCATGGAGCAAAGCGCAGACTATAGTTTCTTCATCAGCACCATCTTTTTCTGCTCTCGTGGCTGTTTGAAGGGAATGCTGCAGCCTGCTAATTTGATACGGAGATTCCCCATCCATCATTTCAAGCCATTTTATAACTCGATTTGATAAACTTCTTTCATTTTTTGAGTCATGGATTGCTATAAGGTCATAATCCTCTTTGGTGCCTTGATCCATTGATGTAAAACTCACTTTTTGCTTCAACCTAATTCCCCCTTAAACTTTTGTAAAGAACTAAATTATTTTCAATGTTATCCATCTCATAATATGCATCCTGAAGGTGCCGTTTCCCATTTAACATAAATTCTTTTCGTCCGTGAAGGACTCGATGAGCTGAAACTAAAAGTATATGTCCTGCTTCAAGTCGAAACTGAGATTTATATTTATCGTTATTAATTCTGCCGCATAGCTCATGATAGGCTTTATAGAAAAGATCCACATCTTCTTTTTGTGGATTTATCATCTGCATTAATTGATTGGAATACCTCAGTCCAATAGTTTCATTTGCTGAGTCCAATCTTATGATGGGCTCATTAGCATATGTTTCATTTTCCGCATCAAACTCTCTGAATGGAACTGGAAAATTACTTAAAATTTCAAAAAATTTAGGACAATCTCTCTTCAAATCTTGGAGAACCTTAAAGCCATCCACTATAAGTGATTGCCCGCCATCACAATCATTTTTAAGCATATGCAGGGCTTGCACGCTTGGAGGCCAGGTGTAACTTGCAAAGTCATTGTGTGGCGGAACCTCTAATGAAGTATGCGCAATGTTATAAACATGACCATCTACAGAGACATTGTGAATGCGTTCAAATAATACCTCCCTTATAGGCCCGAGCCTTGGAGCAAGATCCTCCAATGAATTTGGGGTTTGAGGAGCATTTTTAATGCATATTGCACCCATGCTAATAAATTCAGAAATAGCATCTATGGCAATATCATTCTTTTGAAGAAAATCTGACCAATCATAATATCTAGGGATAAAATCATTCATCCAAAGAATTTTTTTTGGCTTTCTGTCTTCTTTTAAATATTCAATATCTTTAAAGCTAATAGTTGTCTTGTGGTCGTCTGGCCAAAATACTTTGATATTTTTTATATTCACATCAACTTTTTTGGGCTTCAAGTCTGCAGGCACAGAATTGAGCATAAATCTTTTTTCTTGCGTTTCTTTTATTCTGCAATCATTGCAAGAGCAGTTATCTCTAATCCATAAAAAAGGAAGCTCATATTCTAATTTTTTATTATTTATAATTTTTAATGAGGTTTGATCAAGCTGAAAGTTCATTTTTTCTCCAGTCAATATGGAAATCATAGTTCTAGAAAATTTTTTGAGCAATAAAAATTTTGAGAATTAAAAAAGCTTTTTCGGCGCATTAATATAGAGCATTAAAATAACCACAAATTCGCAATGATATTAGGTATGCTATTTGGATGAAAAATAGTTTTATTTCTGGTTTGGGAGGATTTTTATGCATTTCATTGCTCGCATATCTTAATTCTTTTGATGAAAGTAATTTATGGTTAATACCACCATTTGGTGCAAGCATGGTTTTGGTAATGTCGGTGCATGAAAGTCCACTTGCTCATCCAAAGAATGTTTTTTTTGGCCATGTAATATCTGCTCTGTCGGGAGTTATTGTTTATGCAACATTTGGTTTTTCTTATCTAAGTGTTGGCTTTGGGGTAGGGTTGGCAATATTTGCAATGATGCTGACTAAGACGGTTCATCCACCCGCTGGAGCTAATCCCATTATTGCTATTCTTGGTGCAAAAGAGTTGGGTTTTGTTCTCTTGCCAGTTGCGATAGGAGCAGCGTTTATCATTCTATTTGCAATTTTTTATAATAAATTAATGAAGAGAAAATATTTTACTTTTCAAGATCTCAAGAAATGAACTGACCAAAAATAAAAAGAATGATAGCATCCACACATGTACAAGACATCTAAATTAGTTTTTAGCCCTCGTATAAGAAAGTCACCTTACTTCAACTCCACCATCAAGTATGGCGCTCAGGCTTTTTCTGTGTATAACCACATGTATATGCCTGTTAGTTATCAGGGCACCATCGAAGATTATAAAAATTTATTAAACGGCGTTCAGTTATGGGATGTAGGAGTCGAGCGGCAAATTCAAATTCAAGGCCCAGACGCAGAGGCGATGTCACAACTGTTAACTCCTAGAAATATCAAAAAATGTGCAATTGGGCAGGCAATGTATACCCCCCTTCTAGATTTTGATGGCGGATTCTTAAACGATCCTGTAATGCTGAAGCTGGACAAAGATCACTATTGGTTTTCTGTCTCTGATGGAGACTCTTTACTATGGGCCCAAGGCATTGCAGCAGGATATAAATTTAATGTAGATATTGGTGAACCTGACGTGTCACCACTTCAAGTTCAAGGACCAAACTCTACAAAATTAATGACGAAAGTATTTGGAGACTGGATAAAGGATCTTGGTTTTTATAGGTTCAAGCATGTAACTCATGAAGGGATTCCGATGATCATTGCAAGAATGGGCTATAGCAGAGAACTTTGCTATGAACTTTTCCTGCAAGATAGCTCAAAAGGAAATGATTTATGGGAGCTTCTTTGGCAAGCGGGCCGTGATTTTAATATTAGCGCCGGTGGACCCAACATTATTCTTAGGCTTGAAGGAGGGATCTTAAGTTACTTAGCAGATATTGATAGAACTAATAATCCCTATGAAGTTGGTTTAGATTGGCTAGTTGATCTTGATCAAGAGGATGATTTTATTGGTAAAGAGGCTCTAAGAGAAATTAGCCTTAAAGGCCCTGTAAAAAAATTGATGGGAGCTGAAATTCATGGGGATCCTATTATGGATTCAAATGCGGAGCATTGGCCTGTGCTTGTGAAGGGTAAAAAAGTAGGCTCTATGAAAGCAATGGTTTATTCGCCCAGATTAAAGAAGAACATTTGCTATGCAATTATAGATATTGAACATGCGCAGAGTGGCCAGGATATTATTATTTCATCGCCAGATAAAGATCTTTTGGCTACAACTGTTGATCTTCCATGGCTTGAAAGGGCTTAAGAGGAACACTCAAATAATTTAATACCTTACTCTCTCGTTATTAGGATCATACAAGGACCCTTTGCCAACTATTTGAACTGTTAAAGGATAAACACCATCACCATTTTCATTGAAGTATTCAAGCAAAAGTGATTTACCTTTTTTAGCAATGTCTTTAGGAAGGTAGCCCATAACAACAAATTTTTTAATTGATGGGCAATAAGACATACCAGTGGTATAAGATCTGCGGCCTTTGCTATCTACTGGTACCTCTCCATTATCTGGATCTATGATAGGCGAAGTTCCAACAGGATAGCGCGGGACCCCTGATACATTAAGGTTATCTACTGTCATGGTGCATAGGATTGCGCTGGGGTCTTCTTCGCGATGACTGAGATGAGCTGCTTTACCATGAAAATCAGCCTCTTTAACAAGGCGTCTCTCAATGGCTGATTCACAAGCATTATATTCAGACTCTAAATCAGCGCCCTGAAGCCTAAAGCTCTTTTCAAGACGTCGGCTGTTAGCATAGGTTTCAATGCCAACCGGCACAACTCCAACTTCTAATAGTGAGTCATATAGCGCTAGACCTTCTTCGGGATCGTTGTTTAGATAAATTTCCCAGCCGCTTTCACCGACATAGGAGATGCGAGATGCCCAAACATCAATCTTCTTTCCTTCAGATAAATTTAGGGTTAGATTTTTTGCAGCAACAAAAGGAAAGTTTTCTATGGTTAATTCATTGGGATCAATAAAATTTCCTAAAGCATTTTTTGCCTGAGGACCCCATAAACCTAAAGTTGCTATATCGTGAGTACGAATATTAATGTCAGCATTTAATCCCATATCATCTCGATAATTTCTTAAGGTAACCCAGTCTCGATTTCCATCTGCTCCACCGGTTACCACTCTATAGCGATCTGGACCTAGGCGAGAGATGGTGAGATCAGCATGGACTCCACCATCCTCATCTAAAAAATTGGTGTAAATCATTTTCCCCTCAGGAGTATTACCGCCAACTTTGGCGAGTGATAAATATTCCAACATTCTCTCTGCGTCGGGTCCTTCTATGTCCATCACAGGGAAGTGGGATAGATTAATCATGCCAACTGAATCGCTCATCGCAAGATGCTCAGCATTTGCAATTTCATAAGGCACGTGACGACGATCCCATTCATTCTCTCTTACAGGAACCTCTTTTAAATACTGATCAAGTTTTTGTTTATTACTCTCATAGGCTAGAGCACGTTCCCAACCCGCAACTTCATTTTCAAAGAAGCCTCCAAGTTCTTTCTCTCTCTCATAAAAAGGACTGACATAAAGCTCTCTGTGGCTAATGTAAGGCTCTCTTGGATGAACAGCGGGGGTATAAATAGTTTGAGCATTTTCGAAAGATCTTGTTTTGACAAATTCTTTTTCTTTTTGGGCGGGATAAAATCTAGCAATATCAAACGCATGCATGTCTACCTGAGTTTTACCATACATCATTGATTCAGCACATAGTCTTGCACAACCAGGACCATCTTTAACCCAAACTGCTTCACATAACCAGAAGCCTCTTACTTCAGGGCTTTCGCCAATCAAAGAGCCCGCATCAGGAGTGACAGACAGAAGACCATTGAATGAACTTTTTTCATCCCAGCCTAATTCATTGAGAATAGGGGTGGTCTCAAATGCTTTTTCAAGGGGTTCAGCAACTTCTTCAAGATTCAAGTATCTCATTGAGTCAGATATCATAGTCTTTTCAGGATTACCTATATCCATTGGATCAACCAGTCTGGGTTTCTTATCTTCGTAATAACCCCACTCAAGCATCCCACCATGGAGCCTACCAGTATCTCTTACATAAGCTGAATTACCTTGATCACGTAACAAGGGATACACAAGTAACTCTTCTGTACCCTGTATTTCAGGAAGTGGACCAAAAAATAATAAAGGGTGCTCTACTGGCATTAGCGGAACTGGCACTCCAGCCATATCGCCCATCAAGGGCCCCCAAATACCGGATGTAATAACAACTTTATTAGTTCTGATTAATCCTTTCTCAGTTTTTACCCCAGTTATACGGCCGCCCTCAATCTCAAAACCTGTAGCTGGAGTATCAGTGAATGTTTTCAGAGCTCCTTTATCTTTGGCAGTCTCAACTGCAAAGTTAACAACATCTTGTGAGCGAGGTGTTACTAGGCCAGCATCTGGATCCCACATTGCACCTCGAATTGACCCTTCATCCAGTAAAGGAAATTTTTCTTTAGCTTCTGCAGCTGAGATTAATCTAACGTTAGTTCCAAAAGCCTTGCCCGACTCAACTTTGCGTTTAAGCTCTTCCCACCGAGCATCGTCATCAGTACGGCAGATTTCTAAACCACCTTTTTTTAAAAAAAAGCCATTGTCTTCGTAAAATTTTCTACTAAAGTTAGTAGCCCAGCAGCCAAGCTTGTCATGAGTTGTGTTGTACACGAAGTCTGAAGCATGAGCGGTTGACGCTATGTCTGAGGGAATAATGGTAGATTTTTCAAGGCCTACAATATTTTTTTGCCCCATTTCTGCAAGCCAGTATGCAACCATTGATCCGACAATACCTCCTACGCCAACTATTACTACTTCTGCTTCATTTGGAAATTTAGAGGATGGGTTATTCATAGATGAAATTTATCATAATATTTTTAATATTACTTAAAAACTATATAGCTATTTTGAGCGATATTTTTACTTATTTATTCAAATTATCTAAAAGGCTTTTTGCTGCAAAAGATACCAAAATTGCAAATGGAACTCCAGTTACAATAACCGATGTTTGAAGTGCTCCAATTCCACCGCTGGCCAAGAGTACAATTGCTATCACACCAAGTGATATAGCCCAAATCACTCTGAGTACCATAGGCGGCTCATCTTTTGTATTTTCTTTTTTGGCCGCAGTTAACATAGATGTGACCAGGGCCCCTGAATCAGAAGAGGTAACAAAAAAAGTTAAGATAATTACAATAGCTAACCCCATTAATGCTTGTGAAAAAGGAAATTGTTCCAAAAAGACAAAGAGTGAAACAGCTATATCATTATTGATAGCTGTGCTGAGAGAATTAGGTTCCAAAAACTCTTGGTAAAGAGCAGCATTGCCAAAAACACCCATCCAAATAAAAACTATTGAGGAGGGCACAAGCACAACACCAATTAAAAACTCCCTTATCGATCTGCCATAAGAAATTCTTGCTATAAACAATCCAACAAAGGGAGACCATGCAAACCACCAGGAGTAGTAATAAAGCGTCCATGCATTCTGCCAAGAAGAATCTGTGTAACCATGTGTGTTTGTAGACAGACTTAATAAGTTTTGTATGTAAGATCCTAAATTTTGAACAAGACCGTCTAAAATGTAGCTGGTTGGACCGGCCAAGAAAATAAATGAGAGAAAAATAATACACAAAACTATATTCAATTGAGATAATCTTTTGATGCCTACTTTGAGGCCCAAAACCACACTTGTTAAGCCCATGAGAGTTATAACAACGACAATTCCAACTGTGCTCATAAAACTTTCTTCAAGAAGTTGCATATAACCTAGGCCAGAATTAATTTGGTTTGCACCTAGTCCCAGAGAAGTTGCTATGCCAAATATTGTTGCAATGATTGCAATAACATCCAGGGAGACTCTTCCCCAAATATTTCTTGTAAACGAACTAGAGAAAAAAGAGCTCACTCTGAATGGTAGCTTTTTGTTAAATGTAAAATAAGCAAAACACAATCCAACTATTCCATATATAGCCCAACCATGAAATCCCCAATGCAGATATGCAAGATTCATTGATAGGTTAGCTTTTTCTGAGAAAGTAGCATCTGCATCATGAATTACATTTGAGCTGAGATGAAGAACTGGTTCAGCTACACCGTAAAATAATAAACCGACACCCAAGCCAGCACTAAAAAGCATAGCTATCCAATTCATATTTGAAAACTCTGGTTTTGCATCTGGGCCACCCAATACAACATTTTTATGCTTACTAAAGGCAAGATAAATCACAAAAACTAAAAAACCATTAGCAAGTAAAATAATTAACCAGCCCAAGCTATTAGATAGCTGCTCTTGGATATTAGCAAATAGCTTTTCAGCTTCACCTAGGTTATTCAGCGTAAGCCAAATAAAAATGAAAATTAGAGATAACGAGAAAAGAAAACGTTTTGGGGCTATTTTTGTAAACATTGATTTGATTTATAACTTATTTGTTGAAGCTAAGTTTAGGGTAATTTGAAAAAATGTGAAATTTTTACCTTTTAATCAAACAACTTTACAAAATATTTAAAATATATTTTAATTAAATTATTCGTGATTTGATCCTATTGCTACGAATTAAAAGAAAAGCTAAAACGGAACTTGTTCCCAGGATTTAACTTTAAAAAATGTTGATTGATAAGGATAGATTATGACTTGGGAAGAAAAAAAGCATGTTTTTTTTAAAATACCCCTCAAAATTTGTTATGGTATTTACATGTCTTTAAGAAACTTAAGTTATGACTTAAGTAAAAAATCATAATGGAAGCTTCTTCTATGGCCGCTTTCAATTCAGATAGCAACATTAAAATTAAATTTATCCCTAGGGGGGAGCTATGATAAATAATATTTACAGCAATTTAAAAAAGGCTTTTAGCAAAAAGGTCTTTGAAAAACTTAGTAGCAAGATTATTTCTGCTATATCCGCATTGGCAATTATCAATGCTTCTGCATACAGTGGATACATATCTGCTCAATCTCAAGCAACCATTGAAGAAGTCGTTGTTACTTCTAGGAAAAAAGCTGAAGGACTTCAGGATGTCCCCCTTTCAGTTAATGCCCTTACAGAACAATCTCTTGAGCAAAAAGGCATTAATGTCTTCGAAGATTACTTAATGCAGCTACCAGGCGTAACTGCAGGCGGTTCAGGTCCTGGTCAAAGCACTATATACATAAGAGGTCTTGCATCTACAACCCCTAATCTTACTACCGCTGGTGTGGCTGGACTTGCCCCTAACGTTTCCTTTTATCTTGATGAACAGCCATTGGCTCAGCCAGGAAGAAATTTAGATGTTTATGCAGCTGATGTTGGACGTGTTGAGGTTCTTTCAGGGCCCCAAGGAACTCTATTTGGTGCCAGCTCACAAGCAGGTGTTGTTCGATTGATTACAAATAAACCAGTGATAGGTGAATCATCAAGCAGCTTAGAACTTGAAACAAGAGCTATGCCAGATGGTGATAGCGGCCATAAATTTGAATACGTATCCAACATTCCTATGGGCGATGAAACGGCATTAAGATTTGTTGCGTATAGAGATAGAAGAGGTGGTTATATTGATCAAGTTGGAGGAACTTTAACCGTAGCAGAATCAGCGCGTTTTAGACCTGCTGGAACTGTAAGACAAAACGGTCTTCCGGTATCTGCATCTAGAGGAGGCTTCCAAGCTGGAGCAGACCTTTCTGGCGCTACGCTTTTAAGCGCTCTTGCAATCGTTGAAGAAAATGCCAACCCAGTTGATTATGAAGGTTTTAGAGCAAGTATCGCTCATGAAATTAATGATAATTGGGATGTTTTAGCAACCGTTGCTACTCAAACCATTGATGCTGATGGTGTATTTTTTGTAGATCCTACATTGGGTGATTTAGAGGTCCAAAGATATACAAATGACACAATCGAAGACGAGTTCGATAATATGAGCTTTACTTTGAAAGGTTCTATTGGTGATCTTGAAGTTCTTTATACTGGAGCTTATACAGACAGAACAACAGACCAAGATGTAGATTACACAGACTATCTATTTGTTGGTCAATATCTGCCTTATTACATATGTGATTATTATGTAACTTATACAAAGTATGCTCCTGGCAATGTTCCAACTGGAACATGTGGTGCTCCTAACCTACTAGTGGATTCAACAACAAACACAGAAGTTACCACTCATGAGTTCCGTGTTAATGCTCCAATTAGTGATAATGCAAGCCTTACTGCCGGAGTATTTTTCAGTGACTTAGAGTTAAGGGAATTAAATTTATTTACATATCCAAGCTCTGTAGGAAATGACATTACTTATGCAGCAAACTATGCTTTAACAGATACATCTGTGACTGGATCAATTAATAATGCAAGTCCAGGTTGGTTCTCAGCAGGTCCCTATAGTGAGCCAGTAATCTTCTTTAATGATATTAAAAGAACCGACAAACAACAGGGTGTATTTGGTGAATTAAGCATAGATACTTCAGACACATCAGAGCTTACTGTGGGTGTTCGATGGTATGACATTGAGGTTGATTTTGAAGGTAGCGCTAACTCGTCCTTTTACAATGGATTTGGAGCTCCAGACACACAACAATTTGGTTCCAACTTGTCAGCTCAATACGCACCAGGAAATCCAAACGGATACCCCGATAAAGCTAAAAGCGATGGCACTATTGGTAAAGTTACCTATTCTTGGAATCCCTCCGAAGATATTATGTATTACGTGACTTGGTCAGAAGGCTTTAGACCAGGCCTATTAAACAGACCAGTTGGCGCTTCTAATAAAGCTGGTACATATTCGGTTAAACCCGAAGTAAAATCTGATGAGGTTACAAACTATGAGTTTGGATGGAAAACCATTCTTGCTGATGGTCGACTGAGATTTAATGGAAGTGCTTTTATGGTTGATGTCAGTGGATTGCAGTCTACTATTTTTGATCCCAGTATTGTTAATCTATTCTTCTCTGATAATGCTGCAGATGCTGAAATTAGAGGTTTAGAAGGAGACTTTACTTATGTTCCTGATCTTGATGGCTGGGTGTGGTCGGGCGCTTTCTCCATATTGGATACAGAGATTACTAAAAGTTTAGTTCCTACCGATGATGTGATCGTTGGATCAGACCTAGCATTTGCTCCTGGAATGCAAGGCAATCTAAGCGCGAGAAAAGAATGGGCAATGACAGCTGGTAATACTGGACATTTTCAAGCCCAGCTTACATGGTCTGACGACAGTTATTCTGATGTTATGGAGCCCAATAAAGCAATTCAAGATAGCTATAGCTTTATGAATGTTCGATGGGGAGTTAGCAATGACAATTGGTTAGCTGAAGCCTATATCGATAACATAACCGATGAAAGGGCTGAAATTAATAATACCTTTGTGTTTGATAGACAGCGTGTTGGAATCATTAGACCAACTACTGTAGGTCTTCGATTCAAAAGGTATTTTAACGACTAGGTTTAATTCTAGAAAAAGTAAAAAGGGAGCTTGCGCTCCCTTTTTACTTTCATAAGAAATATTATTAATTATCTTTGTTAAAATTATATAAAAATGAAAGAAGATAAATCCTACATTAAGGATCCAACATTATCGGTAGATTTAAGCGAGGCCACTCAGGCCGTCAAGGAAAATAGATTTGAAGATGCACTTTCCCTTTTTGAAATCATCCTTAAAGATCATCCCGACAATATAGATGCTTTATATCTTGCATCTGTCTCATCTAGATATTTAAAAAAATTTGATGATTCACAAAAATACATTGAGCACTTGTTGTTAAATGCTCCTGATATGGGTCGTGCTTATCAAGAGTTAGGTCACATCAATCGAGATATGAAAAATGATGAAAAGGCTGTTATTAATTACAGACAAGCCTGTGAACTGAATCCAGCATTGCTTGCATCATGGAAGATGCTATATCAATATTTTGTTAAAAATAAAAATCAACCTGCTGCTGATCATGCTCAACAACAAATTAAAAAACTCGAATCCTTGCCAGCAGCATTGTTATACATAGATCAAATACTAAACGAGGGTAGATTAGGCCTAGCTGAAAGGCAGTGCAGGGCTTTTCTTAAAAAGAATCCAACACATACATATGCAATGTCACTTCTATCTGAAATTGCCAATCGGTTAGGTTATTTTGATGATGCCGAATTTTTACTTGAAAAGGCTGTTGAATTTAAACCTAATGATGGAGATCTTAGAATGCAATATGCTGCAATTCTTAGAAAAAAACAAAAATTTGCAAAAACTATGGAGCAAGTAAATATTCTTTGCGATCAATACCCGGATAACCCCATTTATCAAGCCCAAAAAGCTAGTGAAATTATGCAAAATGGTGATCATTTGCAAGCAATCAAAATGTTTGATGATATTCTTCACAAAAATCCATATAACTTTAGTACACATACCTCAAAAGGGCACGCTCAAAAAACTCTTGGAAAAACAGATAAAGCCATTAAAAGCTATCAATCTGCCTATCAGATTAAACCTGATCATGGCGAGGCTTACTTTTCATTGGCAAACTTAAAAACATATTCTTTCAATACTGATGAGTTAAACAGCATGAGAAATCAGGTAGAGAGAGTTGATCTCTCATTAAGAGATAAATCCTACTTTCACTTTGCCTTAGCTCAAGCTTGTGAATCAATAGGCGAATATGATGAGGCTTTTCTTCATCTAGAAAAAGGCAACAAAATAAAAAATGATCAAAGTAAATATTCCATCGAAAGGATGGATGCGGAGCTTCAGGCTCAGATTGATGTATGTGACGAGGATTTCTTTAAAGATCTGGGTAGCGGGGGACATGCAACAAAAGATCCCATATTCATTTTAGGTTTACCTAGAGCCGGCTCAACGCTTGTAGAGCAAATTCTTGCTTCTCATTCACTGATTGATGGAACTTTAGAACTTCCTAATATTTTATCTATAGCGCAAAGTCTTCGGGGAGATGATATATATGGCAAATTGGGTAATTATCCTAAGAGCATGAAATCCTTATCACTTGAGCAAAGAGAATCTTTTGGCAAGAGTTTTATTGAAGACACCAGAATGCATAGAAAGGACGCCCCTATGTTTACAGACAAGATGCCCAATAACTTCAGACACATTGGATTAATTCATCTGATTATGCCAAATGCAAAAATAATTGATGCAAGAAGATACCCTTTGGATTGTTGCTTTAGCATGTTCAAGCAATTATTTGCTCAAGGTCAAGAATTTTCATACGGTTTGGCTGAGGCTGGTAGTTATTACAGAAGCTATATAAAGCTTATGGATCATTGGGACAAAGTGTTGCCAAATAAAATATTAAGAGTAAATAATGAAGATGTCATCGAAGATCTTGAGGGCCAAGTTAAAAGAATGCTTGATTTTCTTGAGTTACCATTTGAAGAAGAGTGTATTTCATTTCACGAAACTGATAGATCAGTAAGAACTGCTAGTTCAGAGCAAGTCAGACAACCAATTAATAAAAAGGGCATGGGTCGATGGAAGCCTTATGCAAAAAATCTAAGACCATTGTTAGAAAGTATTGGTGAAGAACTCTTGCATCCAGAGGATATTTCTATAATCAAACAACAAACCTAGATCTTCTTAGAAGAGGGCTAAAATTAGCTATCTCTAAATAAGTAAAAATAAAATTTATGCAAATCATTCAAGCAACCAATCTCGAGAAATATTATCCAAGATCCGACGATCCCCGTAAAAATTTTGCTGCCGTAAATAAAATTAATCTCAGTATTAATAATGGAGAAATTTTTGGCTTGCTAGGTCCAAATGGTGCTGGGAAAACAACAACACTTGAGATGCTTGAAGGATTGAGTGATATTGATGGAGGTGAAGTTTTTGTAAATAAGATAGACGTGCAGAAAAATCCTTATGAAGTTAAAAAAATTATAGGCGTGCAACTTCAATCAAATGAATATTTTGATCGATTAAATTTATCTGATTTATTGATTCTTTTTGCCAACCTATACTCTGTATCAGTTAACCCAGAGACCTTACTAGCCAAGGTTAATTTAGAAAATAAAATTCATGCTCTACCTGATGACTTATCAGGTGGACAAAGACAAAGGTTCTCTATTGCGTGTGCTTTGGTCAACAATCCTAAAATATTATTTTTAGATGAACCAACAACTGGATTGGATCCTCAAGCAAAAAGAAATTTATGGAATTTAGCTAAAAACTTGAATAAGGAGGGCATGACCATTGTTTTAACAACTCATAATATGGAAGAAGCGGAATACCTTTGCGACAGAATTGCAATCATGGATAAAGGCTCGATAATTGCTCAAGATACACCCAGCCAACTGATCTTAGATTATGCCTCAGAGCCACCCGAGACACCCAAGCATGGAAATATTGAAGATGTATTTTTAGCTCTCACAGGACATGGATTAAGAGATTAAAGCATGTTAACTAGGCCACAAATTTATCTCGCCTCTATCTTTATCAAGATCTTTTACAGAGATCGACAGTCACTCTTTTTTAGCTTGCTATTTCCATTAATCTTTACAGGCATTTTCTTATTTTCTGGGGGTGAACCAAGCCCAACCAAGCTAGGTTTAGTTAATCAATCCCAAGATGAGCTCTCAATAAAATTTGTTGAACTTGTAAAAAAAGAAAAAACTTTTCTTATTAAAGAGGGCTCTGAATCAGAGTTAAAAAAGGAGTTAATTGCTGCAGATCAAACCGCTGTAATTATTATTCCTGAAACATTTAATCAATTCCCAAATCCTGGAGAGTTAAGGTTATTGCTTGATGCATCTCAAGTCAGGCAGGTAGATGCAATTAAGGATTCTATTGAGTCAACCCTTCTTTCCATTGAAAGGGATATTAGAGATATTGAACCCATGTTTGCTCTTCAGCTTGAAGATGTTAAATCCAGACCACAAAGATATATTGATTTTTTATTACCAGGGATTTTGGCATACATGCTAATGAATCTTTGTATAGCCGGGAGTGGTTTTAATATTGTTGAATACCGAAGAAGAGGTATTTTAAAAAGACTCTTTGTAACACCTATTCAACCTAAAGATTTTATTATCTCCATTGTTCTTGCGCGAATGTTTATTATCCTGATTCAACTTTCAGTTATCTTAGGCCTGGCAATTGGGCTTTTAAAAATTAATATTATTGGGGGACTGTACTCACTTTACGGCGTCATTTTATTAGGCGCATTTATTTTTTTATGCGTAGGTTTTTTTCTTGGCAGTCTCGCTAAAACACAAGAGTCAATTCGCCCATTAGTTTTATTATTCACTTTCCCGCAGTTGATTTTATCTGGTATTTTTTTTCCAATCACTGCTTTGCCTGCATTAATCCAACCCATAGCAAGCAGCTTACCATTGAGTGTTGTAGCTTCAACAATGCGAAATATCGCAAACGATGGCGTGGCATTATTTGCAATAAATTTTAATTCTCTTGGTATTGTATTTTGGGTATTTTTTAGCTTTTTTATAGCCACTAAGTTCTTTGTTTGGCAAAAAGTTGCTTCATAAATATTTTGGACATAACTCTTTCCTAAATGGATTTTTTATATATAATTGACAACGTTATCAGTTGGGGCTGTTACAAAATATGAAAAAAGAAGAATTAGTAGAGATATTTTCCAATCTTCATCCTGAAGATACAGCTGGAAGTATAACTGGGGAAGTTCATCTAGCCGATGGCACTGTTATTAAAACTGACTCAATAAGAGTGGATATGGATGGAGGAAGGATCATTCTTTCTGAAAAGACATCTCTTATGTATGAAACAAATAAAAAAAATTGGATACAAGAACTTATTTTCTATCAAAATAAGAAAAGACGTTCAGCCTAGTTTTCTTTTGTAAAAAATTTAGTTTATCTAAAGCCCTTTAATTGCATCTAATCTTTGCTAATTATAGTAACGCACATAATCAATTATTAGTTTCTGAGAGTCGTCACATGCAGATGGACTGCATATTTCACTGGGAACAGGTTCTTGGACAAAGTTACCACCAATTGCAACGTTTAATATAAGGTAAAAATCTTCATTGAATGGGTACAGCTCTCCCAAAGCGCTATTTAATGAAGCTTCAAAAACTAAGTATTTTTTATCTATGTAGAAAGAAATTTTTTCTTTGTTCCAAATTAAATCAATGTTATGAAACACTTTATTAAAATTAGTGATCTGAGATTCATTATGATGGCCACCCTGAAACTTGTGACCATTTTGAAAAAAGTGAAGGGTAGAAAGCACTTGTTGTGTATTACTTCCTCTGGCTTCCATTAAATCAATTTCTCCACTTCTAGGCCAACCTCCAAAGGCGCTATCAACAGGCATCATCCATATTGCTGGCCATAATCCTTGACCTTGAGGCACCTTGAATCTTATCGATATGATTCCAGGTGATTTAAAACTAAATTTGTTCTTGGTAACAAGTTTTGAGGATGTGTAAGGTTGTGCATGAGAAGAGTTATATAAAGGAACTATTTTTAACAAACCCTCTGAAAGCTCATAATTATTTTTACTACTTGTATAAAATTGCAATTCATTATTTCCCCACCCATTAACTCCATTCCCGATTTGAAAATCCCATTTATCTATATTTAAAGAGGAGTCACTAAATTCATCATTCCATGCCATTCTAAGATTTGAATTGATGGTAATTTCATCATCTAAGCTTTTAGTAGGCTGAGATAGGGTGGAACTATCCTGGAGTGACTTTGCATCAACCGCTGAGCAAGCTAATAAGAAAAAAGAGAATGCTAGAAAACAAAGACTGAAGGATTTATGATTTAAGGACATATTTTTAATTTCAAATTACAGCTAGGCATAATAAGGTAACAACAAAAAAACTTAAATACATGTCAATCAAGATATCATCATTCATTCATTGGCTAGGCTTTCTGATTTCATGTTTTATGCTTTTCATGGCATACCTTGATCCAAGCCAGGATGAAGTATTAATTCATATTATTGCTTCATCAATTCCCAGCACCTTAGCATGGCTGATTGCATCCCTCATTGGGGGTAGAAGGAATTATTTTCCTTTTATTTATAAGCAATGATAATCTGCATGAATGAAAGATAGTATTTTGCTCCCTGAAGATTGGGTTATTACCAAACTCGGAGGCTCTCTTGGCGCTGAGTTGAAGGGGCCATCGATTAAAAATATAACTAAAAAAGAAGTAAAACTTATCAAAGAGCTCTTAGCTGAGAATATGGTTTTATTTTTACCCGATCAATCACCAACCATTGAGGAGCATGTTGCATTTGGAGAACATTTTGGAAAATTAGAGGGTCATCCAAACCTAACCAATCCTAATATTAAGCATCCAAAAATATTTGAGCTCGCTGCTTCCAAGGGAGGGGTTGCGGATGAGTGGCACACTGACATGACTTTCTTAAAATCTCCACCGTTGATGTCTATTCTTCATATGGTTGAATGCCCTGAGGTGGGCGGGGATACCATGTGGACAAATTTATGCAAAGCTTTTGAATCTCTTTCTGAACCAGTGCAGGACTTATGCATGAGCTTATCTGCTTTGCATGATGCAGCCCCGCATTTTCGTCCGGAGCAAATGACAATTCATCCTGTTGTCAGGAAGCACCCTGATGGTAAAGGACCTGTTTTATACGTAAATGAACATTTCACAAGAAGAATTGTTGAAATGAGCATAGAAGAAAGTGACTTATTTTTAAATTTTTTAACTCAGTGGGTCAAGAAATCAGATTTTACTGTTCGACATAAATGGACAAAAGGAACCATTGCTATTTGGGATAATCGCTGTACGCAACATTTTGTATTAAATGATTTCGTTGGTGAAAGAATTATTCAACGCGTTACTGTTATGGGTGACAAGATTGAGCCATGCAAAAAAAATACGTACAACCCCTGGACTAGGGATGGTAGGTATACAGCTAGAAGCAGATACGATTTTCCTTTAATGAATTTTCTTAAAGAAAAAAATGATAATTAAGCAGATATTTACTCTTGTTTGTAACAATAAATATTTACTAGGATGAGTATATGTTTTTAAACTCTGAAGCTAAGTTTACCGATGAACAAGAGCTGGCAAAGCTCCTCCTCGCAGAATCCTATTTTTTAGATGATCCAGAAATAAGTCGCAACACAGAGTCGATAATTCAATTTTGTCGAAATAATAAAAGTAAACGAACTAAATTAGATGCTTTTATGGAGCAATATGGGCTATCTAACTCTGAGGGGATTGCTTTAATGTGTTTGGCTGAGTCATTGATGCGGATTCCAGACAACCAAACAAGAGATGAATTAATTAATGAAAAGCTAACTTCTGCCAAATGGTCTGAGCATTTAGGCAAGGCTGAGAGTTTTTTAGTTAATTCTGCAACTTGGGGTTTAACTTTTTCAAAGGAATTCTTAAAAGCCTCCTCTCACGCTAGTAATAATTGGTTAATTGCTCTTGGAAAAAAAATTGGTGAATCTTCTATCAGAGAGGCTGTGCAGGTAGCCATGCAAGTTTTAAGCAAAGAGTTCGTTTGCGCAGAAAGCATAAGTGAGTTAAATCATTCAGCTTGGTTGAAAGGCAATAGATGTTCTTTTGACATGCTTGGTGAGGCCTCTCGTAATGAGGATCAATCCATTCAGTATTTTGAATCTTATATGGAATCTATTCATCTGATCTCAAAAATAAATCTTGCTGAAGGTTTAAGCAATGGAATTTCTATTAAGCTGTCAGCACTTTATTCTAAATATGATGCTCTGCATGTTAGAAATGTAAATCAATTTTTACTCCCAAGGCTCAAAGATCTTATTGTGGATGCTGCAAAAAAAGATGTGGCTGTAACGATTGATGCAGAGGAGCAAGATCGCCTTTCAATAAGTTTAGACTTAATTGAAAGGCTTGCTTTGGATCCAGCAATTAAAGCTTGGCCTGGCCTCGGACTTGCAGTCCAAGCATATGGCAAACGATCACTTGCCATCATTAATTGGCTGAATAATCTATCCCAAGACAGAGAAAAAATGCATGTTCGGCTTGTTAAAGGGGCTTACTGGGATTATGAAATTAAAAATGCTCAAGTAAAGGGCCTCAAAGGCTATCCTGTTTTTACCAACAAGCAACTGACCGATCTTAATTATCTTGTAACAGCTAAGAAACTCATGGAATGTGGCAACTTAGATGCTAGTTTTGCTACCCACAATGCACACTCAATTGCTTCAATCATGAGTTTGAGCGAGTCGAGCAAAAATAAAATAAAATTTCAGAGACTATATGGAATGGGAGAGCTGCTTTACTCCGCCTGTCATTCAACCTACAAGAAATTCCCAGACACAACTATTTACTGCCCAATAGGTCGTCACAAAGAATTGTTACCTTATTTGGTTCGAAGACTCCTTGAGAATGGCGCTAATAGCTCCTTTATTAATAAGTATTTAAATAACAACATAGCAGCGAAGAATCTAGCCCAGAATCCAGCAGATGCGATTAAAGAGAAGATAGATCATTTAGACCTATCAAATATAGAGCTGCCAAGCAATATATACCTACCACGAATTAATTCACAAGGATTCGATTTAAATGAGCAAGATTCCGTTCAGGAGCTCATGGACAAGGTTAATCAATTTTCTGCATTTAGTTTTCAAGCTTATTCCAAATCAATGTGTGACTCAGCCAAAAACTCTTCTCTTGAGATTATTTCTAAATGCTCCAAACAAGTAATTGGAACACTGGAGGTGTGCAATCTAGAATCTGCTCAAAAACTGATGATTCACCCATCAAACAAATGGTCGAATTATTCAGTAGAGTCTCGGTTTAAGATTCTGAATGCTGTGGCAGATTTGTTGGAAGACCAACGCCCTAAATTTATCTATTTGTTGATGCATGAGGCTGGCAAAACCCTTGAAGATTCAATAGATGAAATGAGGGAGGCGGTTGATTTTCTTCGCTATTACGCGCAACGTGCTATTGATTTAAAACCTTTCAATCAAAGAGGTCCAACTGGAGAGGATAATATTTTTGAATATGGCCCAAAAGGGACGGTTTTATGCATCAGCCCATGGAATTTTCCTCTTGCGATAACAGTGGGACAAATTGCAGCAGCTTTGGCTGCTGGTAACACAGTTATTTCCAAGCCTTCAGAGCATACTTCTATCATTGCTTTTGAAGCTATTAATTTATTCTTAGATCAAGGCTTGCCTGAAGATGCTATTCATTTGTTTCTTGGTGATGGTGATATTGCTCAGGCAATTATTTTAAATCAGTCAATAGATTTGGTAGCTTTTACCGGCTCTTTAAAAACTGCAAAAATGATTCACCAAAGCTTATCTTCAAAAGCTGGAAAGATTGTTCCAATGATTGCTGAGACTGGTGGCTTAAACACAATGATTATTGATTCCAGCGCATTATTAGAGAGAGCTTGCGATGATATTATTAGATCAGCATTCAATTCAGCAGGTCAAAGATGTTCAGCTTTAAGACTTCTATTGATCCAGGAAGAAATCTATCCGCAACTAATGTCCATGTTAAAAGGAGCCATGAATGATCTTACCATCGGTGCTCCCAATGATTTGAATGTGGACGTAGGCCCAATTATCAACACTGATTCTCTAAATAAGCTTGAAAGTTATCTACATAAGATGAAATCTGAAGGTCATACTATCTTTCAGATGGCAAAAGATTGCATGCCTGACGATGGATGTTTTCTACCTCCAACATTAATTGAACTTGAATTAAGCCTCATGCCTGATGAAGAGCAGTTTGGGCCTATTTTGCATGTAGCTTCATTTACTGAAGAAACTCTCATTGATGCGTTAAAAGAAATTGACTCAAAAGGTTTTGCTTTGACTTTTGGCATTCACACTAGAATTGATGCTAGGGCTCTGGAAGTTGCAAAACATACTTCAAGTGGAAATATTTATATCAACCGAGACATTGTTGGAGCCGTGGTTGAAACACAGCCTTTTGGAGGAAAAAATCTTTCAGGTTCAGGTTTTAAAGCTGGCGGCCCCAATTACTTGCTTCAATTTATGGATGAGAGAGTTGTGACAGTAAATACTGTGGCTATTGGTGGAAATATAGATCTTATTAATTTAAATGATGATGAGCAATCCTAATCTTAATAGTTTGTTACATAAGGTGTTACAAAGCTTATATTTAAAAGGTTTTCAATAAAAAAAACCGTTTTAAATTCGCAAAAATTAAAAAATTGTTGTATAAAGCCCATTAATTCTATATCTATCTTAGGAGACAATAATGTTATTTAAAGCTATAGGAGCAGCTTCAAGGCTGTCCTTAACAACAATTATAGCTGTAAGCACCATGCTTTCA
>Ga0102960_1000203_pt1 | contig 21223 bp, 20 predicted proteins | sample SalPon2_B_H2O_MG_2_FD_84521 | JGI IMG/M metagenome (GOLD analysis project Ga0102960, IMG submission 84521) | Salt pond water microbial communities from South San Francisco under conditions of wetland restoration - Salt Pond MetaG SF2_B_H2O_MG | ecosystem: Environmental > Aquatic > Non-marine...
CAGGCCGAAGCTGGTGATTTTATTGCCTATCCGGCTGGGGGTGAGGCGCATGACCTTCGCAATACGGGATCATCCCTATTGAAATGCATCATTGTTGGCCAGCGGCTGGATTTTGACATTCTCGATTATCCTGAACAGGCACGACGACTTTATCGCGCCAATGGCGAAAAGGGTGATCTGGTCGATATGGCGGTGATTGTTCCTCGCCAGTAACAGGCTATAAAATATGAGCCGGAAACTCGGGTGAAAAGCCTAGGCGTGCATCTGATCGGGAAAGCGCTGGTCAAGCCGCAGAATTTGTGCCTCAAGCCGATCCAGCGTTTCACCCGATGTGATGCCGTGACCGCAGATTTCAAGAAATTGCGCTAAAATCCGGTAACCTGCCACCGAGGCGATTGATTCTGGATGAAATTGAACACCGTGAAGTTCGGCAGTATTATGCGAAATTCCCATGATCGCCCCGGCTTTGGTGCGGGCGGTTACGGTCAATTCGGCGGGAAGGGTGGCTTCGTCAACCACCAGCGAATGATAGCGCGTCACCGGAAAGGCATCAGGGCATAATGCCAGAACATCGCTTTTTACCGCATTGCTTCGGGTTTTTTCGACCATCGATAATTTGCCATGCACCGGCGGATCAACGCGTTTGATTTCGGCGCCAAAGGCCGCGGCAAGCGCCTGATGACCAAGGCAAACGCCAAGAAGCGGCGTTCCGGTATCTTTGGCGGCGTGGATCAGATCTATGGTTATGCCGGCATTTTGCGGCGTTCCCGGACCGGGTGAAATGATAATCCCTTCCAGATCGCGGGCAATCACGTCATCAGCCGACATTGCGTCATTGCGCAGAATTTCGACCTCAGCACCAAGATCAGATAGGAAATGCCACAGATTCCATGTGAAGCTGTCATAATTATCGATCAGAACGAACAAGATAGTGCCCTTTTGCCAGCAGGTTAGGGATAGGATGATTTCTATCACTTTATTACAGGCTTTTGCCAAAGCTGCCAAGCGCGCTATGGTCTAAATGAAACCTGCACAATAAGTTCGAGCGACAAATGCAATGGGCGAATGCGATGGGTGAGGGGCGGTAAAACCCGAAAAAACAACGCAAAAATATGTGGTAAAATAATACCTCATAAATAACCCTCTGTAAAAATTGAGTAAATCTATTTTTCCTGCGAAAATAATATTTGACGCTATCGCCAAAACTGCCTATAACCCGCGGCATGACGGCTTGTGATGCGTGGCGTGCCATGTTTCGCGGGTTCATTTTTTTCTGGAGATGATAACATGCCTTTGCCAAGGACCTATGTTGCAACGCCAAAAGACATTGAGAAAAACTGGTTCGTCATCGACGCAGCCGATCTCGTTCTTGGGCGTCTTGCTTCGCTTGTTGCCATGCGCGTACGCGGAAAGCACAAGCCAACCTACACACCAAATATGGATTGCGGTGATCACATCATCATCGTCAATGCCGAAAAGGTGCATTTGACCGGTAACAAGCGTAGCGCCAAGACCTATTATTGGCATACGGGCCATCCGGGCGGCATTAAAGAGCGGACTGCCGACAAGATTCTTGACGGTCGCTTTCCAACCCGCGTGATTGAAAAAGCTGTCGAGCGCATGATCCCGCGCGGACCGCTTGGCCGTCAAGCAATGCGTAACCTGCATATCTATGCAGGCCCGAGCCACCCGCATGAAGCACAACAGCCGGTCGCGCTGGATATTGCTAGCATGAACTCAAAGAATGTGAGGTAGTCATGGCCGAAGATACACCAAACACAGAAACACAGGCCGAAGGTTTGGCAGCATTAGGCGCAATCAGTGCAGACGCACCGGTTGCCGAAGTGCCAGCAGCACCGGCTGAGCCGAAAATCGACAATCTTGGCCGTTCATATGCAACAGGTCGCCGCAAAGATGCCGCTGCCCGCGTATGGGTAAAGCGCGGCACAGGTCAGGTTACAATCAATGGCCGCAAGCTTGAGGTTTATTTTGCCCGCCCTGTTTTGCAGATGATTTTGGCACAGCCATTTGATGCAACCGAGCGCACTGGCGAATTCGACGTGATTGCAACCGTTCGCGGTGGTGGCTTGTCTGGTCAGGCCGGTGCGGTTCGTCATGGCATCAGCCGCGCGCTAACCCTGTTTGAGCCGGGTCTTCGTCCGGTTTTGAAAGCTGGCGGGTTCCTGACACGCGACTCACGCGTTGTTGAGCGTAAGAAATATGGTAAGGCGAAAGCCCGCCGTAGCTTCCAGTTCTCAAAGCGTTAGCAGTTTTCACTACAAAAACACAACAAATACAAAGGGTTGCAATATTTTGCAGCCCTTTTTTGTTGCCTATAAACTGCAGTATACTCATAGCATACTTCGCAGAAACATTAGCTTAACGATTAGCAACTTATAGCATACCTGTAGCAGTGAGGGTTGCTCAAGAAGTAGCTTTGCGCACTACTAGGCGAGGAAAGTTGCATAGTGGAGCATTAAACAGTGTCATATTTGCTCTACAAACCGTCTCCAATAATCACGCAGCAGCATAACAGCGCAAAAAAATATCCCAGCGCATGAAAATATCTTATTATGTATTTGATAAAGGCCGTAGGCTGTTCGCCTTGCCAACAAAAGGAAGCGCGATGTTCATCCCAAGCGAATTTGCCGAACAACGAGACAGCGTGATCAACGCGATCTTGGCGCAATATCCGTTGGCGACCTTGGTTACGCAGTCAGATCAGGGATTGGCGGCAAACCATATCCCCATTTTGCCCGATGGCGATTTGCATTATGGCGATGATCACATCTGCGGCGGCCGGTTGATCGGCCATATTGCGCGGCGCAACCAGCTTGTTGATATCTGCCAAGAAGAAAGCAAGGTTTTGGTGATTTTCCAAGCCGCCGATGGCTATATCAGCCCCAATTGGTATCCAACCAAGGCCGAACATCACAAACATGTGCCAACATGGAATTATCAGGCCATCCATTTTCACGGCACCATCCGCTTTATCCATGATGCAAAAGGCAAGGGCGCCATTGTTGGCAAGCTAACCAAATTTTTCGAAGATAAAACCAATGGCAAACAGGGCTGGAAAATGGCGCAGGCACCGCGCGACTATCTTGCCAAACAGATTGACAATATTACCGGGTTTGAAATTGACCTCACCGGCTATTTTGCCAAATCCAAACTCAGCCAGAACCGTGATAAGGTTGATTTCGATAATGTCGTGACAAATTTAAACCAAGCCGGCAATCATGATCTGGCACGCGCGATGACCAATCTCGATGATGACTCCTCTTGATAAAGATAAAAAGCCATGACCAACCCCCATCACGATCAAAGCCGTTTGCGTGGCCGCTGTCATTGCGGAAAAATTGTGTTTTCAACACCGGCTCAGCTGGATTTTGCCGCGGCGCGGCGGTGCGATTGCAGTTTATGTCGGCGGCGTTGGGCGGTGATGGTAAGCTGTCCGCTTGACCAGTTTATCCTTGAAAAAGGCGCTGAATCGCTAGCCCTTTATCGATGGAACACGGCGACTGCCAAACATTATTTCTGCAAGATTTGCGGGATTTACACGCATCATATCCGGCGAAGTGACCCAAGCGTTTATGGCGTCAATATTGGCTGTTTCGATGATATTAATATTCGTGACTATCTGGCGACCGATATTAATGATGGGGTCAGCATGAGCCTTGTCGACGATAATGATCGCCGATCATTCTGATTGCTGATCATTCTAACATTGACATTTTGTTGATAATTTATAAACGTTGTCACATCACAATCGTTTCACGGATGACGACAAATGGCCAAGCCCGATCACAATAAAAACAGCAAAACCAATGATAAATCAGGATGGCAATTCTGGGTTGATCGTGGCGGCACCTTTACCGATCTTGTGGCGCGGACGCCCGATGGTGATTTGCTAACGCATAAATTACTGTCGGAAAATCCCGAAGCCTATGAAGATGCCGCTTTGCAGGGCATGCGCGATCTGATGCATATCGCCAAAGATGCGCCTTTGCCAGCCGATGCCATTGATGCGGTGAAAATGGGAACAACCGTGGCGACAAACGCGCTTCTTGAGCGCAAGGGCGATAAAACCCTGCTTGTTGTGACAAAAGGGTTTCGTGACCAGCTTCGCATTGCCTATCAGGCGCGGCCACGCCTGTTTGACAAGGAAATCATCCTTCCCGAAATGCTGTATGACCGCATTGAAGAGGTGATCGAACGCGTTGATGCGCGTGACCAGATTATTACGCCGCTTGATCTTGATGATGTAACGCCGCGGTTGCAGGCTGCTTTTGATGATGGCATTCGCGCCATTGCCATTGTTTTGATGCATGGCTACCGCGTGCCAGCGCATGAATTGGCGATTGCCAAACGCGCCCGCGAAATTGGCTTTACGCAAATTTCAACAAGCCATGGCACCAGCCCGATGATCAAATTTGTTGGGCGCGGCGATACCACGGTTGCTGATGCTTATCTGTCGCCTATTTTGCGGCGTTATATCGACCGTCTTGCCCGCGATATTGACCAATCCAAAGGCACCAAGCTGCAATTGATGCAATCAAATGGTGGCCTGACCGATGCCAGCCTGTTTCAGGGCAAGGATGCCATTTTATCAGGTCCTGCTGGCGGCATTGTTGGCGCGGTGAAAACCGCCAAACAGGCGGGGTTTGACAAGGTTATCACCTTTGATATGGGCGGCACCTCAACCGATGTTGCGCATTATGAAAATGCCTATGAGCGCGTGTTTGATACGGTTGTTGCTGGCGTGCGGATTCACGCGCCAATGCTGCTGATTCATACGGTTGCCGCTGGTGGCGGGTCAATTTGCCGGTTTGAACATGGCCGGTTCCAAGTTGGGCCGGAAAGCGCTGGTGCCAATCCGGGGCCTGCTTGCTATCGCCGGGGTGGTCCGCTTGCCGTGACCGATTGCAACGCCATGCTTGGCAAGCTACAGCCACAATATTTCCCGCATGTTTTCGGCCCCAATCAGGATGAGGCGCTGGACGTGGCACCGGTACGCGCCGGTTTTGCCGCGCTGGCGGCACAGGTCGAAGCGGAAACCGGTATCAAACGAAGCGAAGAAGAAATTGCCAGCGGCTTTTTGCGTATCGCAGTTGAAAACATGGCAAATGCGATCAAGAAAATTTCGGTTCAGCGCGGTTATGATGTCACTGAATATGCGCTTCAATGTTTTGGCGGGGCAGGCGGCCAGCATGCCTGTTTGATTGCCGATGTTCTGGGCATGAAAACGGTTTTGATTCATCCTTTTGCTGGTGTTTTATCGGCCTATGGCATGGGGCTGGCCGATGTGACGGCGCTTCGTGAACGCACACTTGAAGCCGAATTTAATGAAAATCTGACGTCAAGGCTGCAAAGCGAGTTGGATGATCTCGCCACGCAAAGCGAGGCTGAACTTGTGGGTCAGGATATTGCCAGCGCGCGCATTGAAACAAATCGTTATGTCCATCTTCGCTATGACGGGTCGGATACCGCGCTTGCCGTGCCGTTTGGCTCGATTGCGGCGATGATTGCTGATTTTGAATCCTCCTATCAATCACGCTTTGGCTTTTTGATGCCGGATAAGGCACTTGTTGCCGCCACGATTTCGGTCGAGTCAATTGGCCGGAATTTCGATGTTGAAACCAGTGTCACTGCCGCTCCTGACGCGCCGCTGGATATTCTGGATCAGGTTCAATGCTATATGGATGACCAATTTGTGACGGCACCGGTCTATGCCCGCAGCACAATTGCCGCAGGGCAACGAATTATGGGGCCAGCCCTGATCACCGAGGCCACCGGAACCAATGTGATCGAACCTGGTTGGCAGGCGGAAATGACCGCGATTGGCAATCTTGTCGTTCGGCGTGTCGTGGCCGTTGCACCGCGGGTGGCGATTGGCACAAATTGCGACCCAGTGATGCTGGAAGTGTTCAATAATCTGTTTATGTCGATTGCCGAACAGATGGGCTATACGCTGCAAAACACCGCGCTTTCGGTCAATGTTAAAGAAAGGCTGGATTTCTCTTGCGCCATTTTTGATCCGGCGGGTGCGTTGATCGCCAATGCCCCGCATATGCCGGTTCATCTCGGGTCAATGGGCGAATCAGTTCGCGCTGTTATCCGCGGTAATCAGGGTAATATCAATGCTGGCGACGCCTTTGTTCTGAACAATCCCTATAATGGCGGAACGCATCTTCCCGATATCACCGTCATCACACCGGTTTTTGATGATGCTGGCAAGGATATCCTGTTCTTTGTTGCCTCGCGCGGGCATCACCCCGATGTTGGTGGTCGCACGCCGGGTTCGGCACCGCCAGATTCAAAACATATCGAAGAAGAAGGCGTTTTGATCGATAATTTCAAGCTTGTTGATGGCGGAAACTATCGCGAAACAGAAATGCGCGCCATTTTGGATTCGGCAAAATATCCAGCGCGCAATACGGATCAAAATATCGCCGATCTTCGCGCCCAGCTAGCGGCCAATGAAAAGGGCGTTCGTGAACTTCACAAAATGGTCACGCATTACGGGCTGGCAACGGTTATCGCCTATATGGGCCATGTTCAGGATAATGCCGAAGAATCGGTTCGCCGCGTCATTGATGTTCTCAAAGATGGCAGCTTTACCTATCCAATGGATAATGGACAACAGGTCAAGGTCACGATTTCAATCAAAAAATCCAACCGGTCGGCAATTGTTGATTTCACCGGCACAAGTAAGCAGGGTGCGAATAATTTCAATGCGCCTGCCGCTGTTTGTCGTGCAGCTGTTTTGTATGTTTTCAGAACCTTAGTGGCCGATAATATTCCAATGAATGAAGGCTGTTTAAAGCCTGTTCAGATTATTCTTCCCGATGATTGTATGTTAAAGGCGCAATATCCTGCGGCGGTCATTGCCGGCAATGTGGAAACCTCGCAGATTGTCACTGACACGCTTTATGGCGCGCTTGGTGTTATGGCCGCAGCGCAAGGCACAATGAATAATTTCTTTTATGGGAACGCAACCTATCAATATTACGAAACCTTGTGCGGTGGATCAGGCGCAGGGCCAGATTTTGACGGAACCGACGCGGTTCATACCCATATGACCAACAGCCGCTTGACCGATCCCGAGATTTTGGAATGGCGTTATCCAGTTTTGCTGGAAAGCTTTGAGATCAGGCACGGGTCGGGTGGGATTGGCCGGCATAATGGCGGCAATGGTGTTCGCCGCCGGTTGCGCTTTCTTGAGGAAATGGAAGCGGTGATTCTTGCCAATCACCGTATTGTCCCGCCTTATGGCATGGATGGTGGCGGTGAGGCGGCGCTTGGGCGCAATTGGGTTGAACGAACCGATGGCACGATCGAAACGCTTACCGCAACCGATATTCGTAAAATGGGGGTTGGTGATGTTTTCGTCATTGAAACGCCTGGTGGTGGCGGTTTTGGCAAAAGTGACAAGCACGCAAAATAACCGCTTTTGCAACCAAACCGCACATGACGAAAGGAGATTTGATGGCACAAGAAAAGTCTAAAACCCCTGATGCCAAAAGGATTGTTTCGTCATCGCATTTGGTTTCGGAAAAGGCGGCTGAATTAAGCGAGGTCGAATATGGCCTGATTGTCGCGTGGAACGCCTTTGGCAAATGGATGGTGAAAGCAATGGCAACTGCGGTTGCCGAAGCTGGCATAAGCGTTAGCGGCGGCACTGATCTTAATGTTCTTGATATCTTATGTCTTCATTCGGTTAATCATCGGGCGCGTCCAAAAAAGCTGGCCGATATCTGTTTCAAATTGAATGTCGATGACAGCCATACGGTCAATTATGCGCTGAAAAAATTGCTCAAGGCTGGTCTTGTCAGCAGCGAAAAACATGGCAAGGAAGTGCTTTACGCCACAACCGATATGGGCATTGATTTATGCCTTCGTTATCGCGCGGTTCGCGAGGCCTGTCTTGTCGATGGCTTTATGCCTTTTGACGGTGGCAGTGGCGCCGAGCTTGGTGAGGTGGCGCGTCAATTACGGCTGTTATCGGGTCTTTATGATCAGGCCGCGCGAAGCGCCACCAATCTGTAGGCCAAGAAAACATGGTAAAACTGCCCGAATGACCGGTAGGAGCCTTGCCAGAAATCGGGCAAATGGTTACACCATTGCAAAGCCGCTTATTGCTGGCAGAAACGAAAATTTGTGAAAAAGTGAATTTGTGATGACAAAAGCAAAGTCCGGTTTAAAAATTGCGATCGCTGGCCTTGGGGTCGTTGGATCCGAAGTTGCCCGCCAGCTCATCAATCGGCATGGTGATTTGGCGACCGCCGCAGGGCAATCGCTTGACATTGTTGCCGTTAGCGCGCGCGACCGGTCAGCTGACCGCGCCTTTTCGCTTGACGGCATTGACTGGTATGATGATGCAGCCCAGCTTGCCACGCGTGACGATGTTGACATTATCGTTGAAATGATTGGCGGCAGCGAAGGTGTGGCATTGGATCTTGCCCGCGCATCACTGTCGTCAGGAAAACATTTCGTCACGGCCAATAAAGCGATGATCGCGCATCATGGAACCGAACTGGCCACGCTTGCCGAGGCCAATAACGCGCATCTTATGTTTGAAGCGGCGGTTGCTGGCGGCATTCCGGCGGTAAAAACGCTTCGCGAAGGGCTTGCCGGAAACCAGATTAACCGCGTTGCCGGTATTTTAAACGGGACATGCAATTATATCCTATCGACAATGGAAACAACGGGGCGCGATTTTGACGAAGTGCTGGCTGACGCGCAACGTCTTGGCTATGCCGAAGCCGAACCAAGCTTTGATGTTGATGGTATTGATGCCGCGCATAAATTGACCATTTTGGCCGCCATTGCGTTTGGGCATCAGCCTGATTTTAACGCAGTGTCGATCCAAGGTATCCGCGATGTGTCATCGGTTGATTTTGCCTATGCCAATCAATTGGGCTTTCGCATTAAACTTGTCGGCGTTGCCGAACCCGGATTAATGCCGCGCATGCAAACCTGTTTACTGCCGCTGAACAGCCAGTTGGCTAAGGTGAATGGTGTTTTGAATGCTGTTGAATTTCACGGCACGCCGGTTGGAAGCGTTCTTGCCGTTGGTCCAGGGGCAGGGGGTGGCGCAACCTCATCGGCGGTTTTGTCTGATTTGATTGATATTGCCGCTGGTCGCGGTGGGCTTGCGTTTGGCAAGCCAGTAAGCCAGCTTGCCGATTCCAGCGTGGTGAAAAACGGGGCTGGGCCAGATAAACCATTTTATGTGCGTTTGATGGTTGTTGATCAGCCGGGCGTTTTGGCGACCGTAACCGCGATTTTGCAAAAGCACGATATTTCGATTGAAGGCTTGCTGCAACAAGGTCGCGCACCGGGTGATGTTGTGGCACTTGTCATGACAACGCATGAAACCCCCGTTGCCAGCTTGAAAAAAGCTTTGGACGAGATGGAAGATTTGCCGATTGTCAAAGCCAAGCCGGTTGCCATGCCAATCTTGCTGGCAGATTCGGAGGGGTAATGGCTGAGGACGCTTTCCTTGGCATAACCCATTCGACAAGTGGTGCCCGTTGGATCGAGGCGTCAACGCAATTATCAGGGCCAAATCAGGATCGACTTGCCGCCGCCTTGATGGATGTTTTTGACGACCTACCCATTCCCTTGGCACGCATCATGGCTGGTATGGGCTTAACAGCCGAAACAGCACCGCATTATATTGACCCGAAAATCCGTGATTTACTGCCCAACCCGTCAAGATTCAAAGATCTAGACAAGGCTGCCAAGCGACTAGCCGATGCGGTTATGAGCAAAACCCCAATTGGTGTTTTTGGCGATTATGATGTTGATGGCGCAGCGGCGGCGGCGCTGCTGATTTCGGCGATGCGCGATCTTGATGTGGCTTGTGATGTCCATATCCCTGACCGCTTTACCGAGGGCTATGGACCGAATACGGCTGCCTTGCTCGCTCTCAAAGAAAAAGGCGCACAGCTATTGGTGACGGTCGATTGCGGCATCACGGCGCATGCGCCATTGGCGGCAGTGGCCGAAATAGGGCTTGATGTCATTGTGATCGACCATCATATCGCCGGCCCTGAATTGCCGCGCGCGCAATCGGTGGTGAATCCCAACCGGCTAGATGAAGATGGGCAATATGGCTATCTTTGTGCCGCGGGTGTTGTTTTTATCGTGCTTGTTGGCATGGTTCGCGAATTGCGTGAACGTGGCCATTTTGCCGAAGGCCGCACCCCGCCTGATTTGATGGCCTGTCTTGATATTGTTGCGCTGGCCACGGTTTGTGATGTGGTGCCGCTGGTCGGGTTAAACCGCGCTTTTGTACGCCAAGGGTTAAAGGTGATGGCCGAACGTCGTCATCCCGGGCTGACCAAGCTTGCCGATGTTGCCGGCATGAACGCAGCGCCTAATGTTTATGCTTTTGGCTTTTTGCTTGGCCCGCGAATCAATGCCGCTGGCCGGATTGGCGGATCTGGCCTTGGGGTAAAGCTGCTTGCTTGCAATAATGGTGACGAGGCGGCTGGTCTGGCGCTTCGGCTTGATGAAATGAACCGCGAGCGCAAACAGATTGAAGAAGGCATCCGCATTGCCGCCATTGATCGGGCTGCCGAAATAAACCATCCGGTTTTGATTATGCATGACCCATCTTGGCATGAAGGCGTGATTGGCATTGTTGCGGGCAGGGTTCGCGAACGTTTCGGCAAGCCTGCTTTGGTCATTGCCATGAATGATGATGGTATTGGCAAAGGATCGGGGCGCAGTATTGCTGGTTTTCGGCTTGGCAACGCCATTATCGCCGCGCATCAGGCCGGAATTCTGGAAGGTGGCGGCGGGCATGATATGGCCGCAGGCTTTACCGTCAGGGCTGATAAGATTGACGAGCTACAACAATTTCTGAATGACCGGCTGATGGCTGATCTGAATGGGGTGATACCGCAAACACTACATAAAGCCAGTGGTTTGCTAAGCGTTGCTGGATGCAAACCTGATCTTGCGGATTGGCTTGACCGGCTTGGCCCGTTTGGCAGTGGTAATCCAGAGCCGCGATTTGTCATTCCCGATTGCCGAATCAAATCGGCAAAATTTGTGGGCGAGGCGGGGGCGCATTTATCCTGCCGGCTAGATGATGGCAGCGGTACCTTAAATGCAATTGCTTTTCAGGCAGGCGGTACGCCGCTGGGGCAGGCAGTAGCCGATGCCCTCGATGGCCACTATTTGCATATTCTTGGTCGGGTGCGGCGCGACCGGTTTCGTGGCGGCAATGCCATGCAGTTTGAAATTGATGATGTCGCCGTTCCGCCACTGGCATTTGCGCGCTAGGCCTCGAATTTCACCCCAGTTTTGCCTGTTTTGCGGAAAAACACAAATTGATGATAAAAGCGGCTTGATTTGGTCGGCGGTTTTGACTAATACAAGCGTCATTGGCTTTGCTTTTAAAGATGTCCCGTTCGTCTAGAGGCCTAGGACACCGCCCTTTCACGGCGGCAACAGGGGTTCGAATCCCCTACGGGATGCCAAAGCTTTTTCCATCATTCTGGATCATGCTTTTGATGCGCTTTATCGCGCGTCAATCAGGCTGCTATTTGTCTTGGCTTTGGCAATGCGGGTGCTGTTTGGCTGGGTTCGGTCTTGCATCGATTGGCATTTTGCGGAATCATCTGACTTAACATTGCCACTCCAACCAAGAGCCGGATGACCGATTTGTCCCAGATAAACCAGCCCCAGATAAAACAGCAATCGCCAGACTCCGCTGACGCCAAGCCAAAGCCAATCTTGCAGCCGCAATGCCCATCTTGTGGGCGGCCTGAAAATATTGTGTGGGTTCATGGTCATGGGCAATGTGCGCATTGCCACATGAATGTTATGCCATGTTGTGACGGCGAAACCTGCGAGGCACCATAGGCGCGTTTAGCGCCACACAGGCGGGTTGCAGCCAAAGCCATCCGCGACAAACTGGCTTAGCGGCGAATTGATCCTTGCCATCATTGGCAGAACCGCCTAATAAACGACGATTATTTTGATTGGGAGATCATAACCATGAATGCGAATATTGGTGTTTTACTCGTCATCGGCTTTCCGCTAGCGCTTCTTGCCTGCCTTTGGGTGTTTGGCAAAGTTTCAGTGCGGCCTGAATAAGCCTTTATTTCGCCTGTGATCGAGGGCTGTGATCGAAGGCAAGGGCGCGTCATCTTGATTGATCGAGTGCCTGCATGGCAGTATGAAATGCCAGAAGAACGCATTTGTGCCGGTTGCGGATATCGCGCACCGGCATAAATTTTGCCATTTCCGCATTTGGGGCTTGGTCTTGTTCCTTGCCGATCCATGTGGCGAATTGTGCCGTCATTTGGCGGGCTGTGTCTTGTTTCATGCCCTCAAATTGCGCCACAACCAGACCCGCACCAGCCTCGCATAATGCGCAGCCGCGAACCTTGATCCCAATATTATTGATGGCGTCGTCTTTCAGCGCAAAGGATATGTCCACCCGATCACCGCAAGTCGGGTTATCGCAACTCGCTTGAAGCGGGGCGTTTATGTCCAGTTCACGCGTGCGGGATTGTTTGGCCAGCTCGAGAATCTGTTTCTGATAAAGCGCATCCAAGAATTTGGTTCCCGCCTGCGTGACTAAATTATCCGGCGCTTTTGATCAGCAGAAATACAGCCACGGCTGAAGCAGCATAGGCAGCGATCATTAACCAGTGAAGTGATGTATAGACATTTTCTTCTGGAACATGGGCTGGACGCTGTTTGTTTGTTGTTGAAGCCATTGGTTTATCCCCCAAATTCGTTTCAAAGCAATATATGACTGATGAACTCATAGCCTGAGGCCTTGTCAAAAACAAGCCACTTGCCAGCGATTTTTGGAAAAACCATCACTGCCGGAAATCAAAAATTATGTGATTCAAAAAATATTTTTATCGAAATGGCATTGAAGCAACGAAAAAAGCCATCTAGTGTTTGTCACTGGTATACACAATACAGAGATCTTCGAATTCCAATGCGTTTCCTGATTTTGTTTACGACCCTGATGGCTGGCTGGCTGCTGATGTCAGGCATTTATAATGGCCTGCTGATTGGTTTTGGTATTGCCAGTTGTTTGCTTTGCACCTGGCTTAGTCTTCGCATTGGTGCGATTGATCGCGAAGGCCTGCCAACGCATCTTTTTCTGCGGTTGCCAGCCTATTTGGCTTGGCTGATTGGCGAGATCATCTCATCCAATATTGCAACAGCCAAATCATTCTTCGCGGAACATCTGATCCTGAAATCTTTGAAGTTCCTGCCAATCAGTCAACCGCGGCAGGCCTTGCCAATTATGCCAATTCGATCACCTTGACCCCGGGAACCGTCACCGTTGACATTGACGAAGCCAAAACAGGCCCAAGCCGGTTTTTGGTTCACGCGCTTCACCCGCAATTCGGCGATGATGTGCGAAGCGGCGATATGGATGAACGTAATTGCGCCCTTGAAGGGGTCGTATCAGGACATTTGGGGAAATCTGGCAAATGATGATGATTGTTGCAATCACCGCCTGTGCGGTTTGCCTTGTAATGGCGCTTGTCCGTACCGCGCTTGGCCCAACCGCGTTTGACCGTGTTCTGGCGGTCAATGCGATTGGTACTTTGGTCATTTTGGGGATTGCGCTTCATGGCTTTATCATGGAGCGCCCTGAATTTGTCGATATCGCGCTGCTTTATGCCATTTTGAATTTTATCGGCACTTTTGCTGTCCTGAAAATTTTCAGCACCGGATCGCTTGGCGATCATTCAACGGGGGCAAAATAATGGATATGCTTGTGCTTGCCCTATCCGGACTGTCGATTGCGATTGGCGTAATTGCGCTTTTGATCGGCAGCCTTGGCCTGATCAAATTGCCTGACGTCTATTGCCGGATTCATGCTGTTGGCATGATTGATACGGCTGGTGCCAGCTTCATCATCCTTGGCATGATCATTCATCAAGGGTTTAGCCTTGTCAGCTTTAAACTAGCTTTAATTGGCGTGTTTTTGTTTTTTACCAGCCCGATTGCAACCCATGCGGTGGCACAGGTGGCGCATAAAATGGGCGTAAAACCGGTTGGGCGGAATTTGGTGAAGGCTGCGCCCACGAAGACAGCAAAACCCCAGAAATCGAATGCCAAAACCGCTAAGGGAAAATCGTGATGGTTGGTCTAGTCATTGATATTTTTCTGCTGGCTTTGCTGGTGCTGATCGCGGTGATGGTGGTTCGCACTGGACGCCTTTATGCCGTGATCGTCATGTCAGGTGCCTATTCACTGACTTCGGCGGCGATTTTCGTCAATCTGGATGCGGTTGATGTTGCTTTTACCGAGGCGGCGGTTGGCGCTGGCATTTCAACAGTCTTGTTCCTTGCCGCAATGGCCTATATTCCGGCCGACGAAAAACCAAGCCAGAATCGTAATTTTCTGGCAGGGGTTATTTGTATTGGCGCAGGGGCGTTGTTGCTTCTTGCCGTTATGGATTTGCCATCGCTTGGTGATGCTATGGCACCGGTGCATCAGCATGTTGCCCCGCGCTATCTTGCCGAAAGTGGCAGTGCGCTTCACATTCCGAATGTTGTGACAACGGTTTTGGCAAGCTATCGCGGCTTTGACACGCTTGGCGAGACGATTGTTGTCTTTACCGCCGGTCTTGGGGTTTTGATGTTGCTTGCGGGCGCCACCCGAACAAATCGTGTCAAAGCGGATAACCGCAAGATGGCGGCAAAAACAGCCAAGCCCAAAACAAACAAGCCCAAAACAGCCGAGCCAAAGTCGGCAACCAAGACAGCGAGGACAAAGGCATGAACCAAAATCCTGTCTTTCGTGTTGTGGCCAAAATCCTGTTTGCCCCAATCATCATGTTTGGCCTTTACGTCCAATTCCATGGTGATTTTGGCCCTGGTGGCGGGTTTCAGGCGGGCGTGATCATCGCCGCTGCCTTTATTTTGCATGCGCTTGTCTTTGGCTTGCAAGCTGGGCGTCAAATCATTTCGTCGCGGGTTAATCTTTGGATGATGGTGCTTGGTGTCACAATCTATGGCGCTGTTGGCATTGTCTCGATGGCCAAGGGTGGCCTGTTTTTGGATTATACCGCGCTAACCGGATCGGTTGGTTCGGGTCAGCATATTGGCATTCTGGTTGTCGAATTTGGCGTTGGCCTGACAGTAACAAGTGTCATGCTGGCATTGTTTCATGCCTTTGCCGGTTTTGTTGAGGATCGCGACAAATGATTGAGCAACTCGCAGGAAGCTGGAACTATATTATTGTTGTCATTTTGATGATGACAGGGCTTTTCATGGTTATTTCCCGGGCGAATCTGGTGAAGAAAATGATCGGGCTGTCAATTTTTCAGACCTCGGTTTTTATCTTCTATATTTCGCTTGGCAAGATGGCAGGCGGCACCGCGCCGATTCTTGATGGCAATCCTGACACGCTTTATTCAAACCCTTTGCCGCATGTTTTGATTCTGACAGCGATTGTTGTCGGGGTGGCGACAACGGCGCTTGGCTTGGCCTTGATCCTGCGGATTAACGAAGCCTTTGGCAGTGTCGAAGAAGATGAAATCATTGCCGCCAAAGCTAGCCAATCACTGGCTCGTCCGAAACGTCCGACAAGTGAGGCAGCAGAATGATGGGCGCCGCTATTTTGACTAATTTACCAGCATTGCTTGTTGTGGTTCCGTTGCTTTTGGCACCATTTAGTGCGGTTTTGCCGATTGCCGGTTTGGCATGGGTTTTGGCGCTTGTTGGAACTGGCATCTCATTTCTTGCCGCGTTGATGCTTCAATCCGTGACCGAAAATGGCGTTCGCATTAGCTATCATCTTGGCAATTGGGAACCGCCTTGGGGCATTGAATTTGTCGTTGATTCGGCTTCCAGCCTTACATTGGTGGTGATGTCAGGCCTTGGGTTTCTGGCAACGCTTGCCGCACGGCGTCTTGTTGCCATTGAAATTGCCGATAAGGACAGCGGTAAATTCTATGCGGCATGGCTTCTTGTCGTTGGTGGGCTTTTTGGCCTTGTGATGACAGCTGATGCTTTCAATTTGTTTGTTTTCCTTGAAATTTCGGCCTTGGCTTCGGTCATTCTGATTGGCATGGGGGCGGGTACTGACCGGCGGGCGCTTGTTGCGGGCTATCACTATCTTGTCATTGGCGCGGTTGGCGCGACCTTTTATGTGATTGGCGTCGGGTTTATTTATGCCATCACTGGCACATTGAATATGGGCGATATGGCAAGCCGCCTGCCTGATGCCGCTGGCGGGGCCGCGCTTTATGTCGGTTTTGGCTTTATGGTTGCAGGTATGCTGGTCAAGGCAGCGATTTTCCCCGTCCATATATGGTTGCCTGCGGCCTATGGCTATGCGCCATCGGCGGTATCAACCTTGCTGGCGGCGATTGCGACCAAGGCGGCGCTTTATGTTTTGGCGCGGATCTTTTTCACCATTTTTGCCGGAACGCCCGAAATTGTTGATATTGCCTTGTCGAATATCATCGTGCCTTTGGCGGTTGGCGGCATTTTTGTTGGCACGATCATGGCCATTTATGAAGCCGATATCAAAAAGATGTTTGCCCATTCTTCGGTGGCACAAATTGGCTATATCGCGCTTGGGCTTGCTCTGGCGACACCAGCAGGAATCAGCGCCGGATTTATCCATATCGGCAATCATGCGCTAGTCAAAGGCGGCATATTCATGGCGATTGGCGGTTTTGTCGCTGCTCTTGGCGCGCGTGCCAGCCTTGAAACCATCACCGGTATCGGGCGGCGGATGCCAATAACGGCAACGGCCTTTTTGATTTGCGGCCTTAGCCTTGCTGGTTTGCCGCTGACCGCTGGTTTTATTTCAAAGCTGTATCTGGTGCGTGCCATTCTTGAGACTGATTCATATGTCATTCTGGCGCTTGTTCTGATCAGCAGCGCCTTGTCGGTTGTTTATCTTTGGAAAGTGATGGAAGTCATGTGGATGCAACCTGCACCGGCACGATCACCAAAACTGGTTGAAAACCCTGCGATCTATTTGCCGCTGTGGATGGTTGCTCTTGGCAATATCTGGTTTGGCATTGACGCTGGCTGGATTGTTGGCGCGGCGCGCCTTGCCGCCACAGCATTGTTGGGAGGCGGGGCATGATGTCACTTCATACCGCAATGCTTGTCGGGCTATTAGCGCCGCTTGTTGTCGCGATTTTAACGCCGTTTCTGGCGGTTCGGCATGTTTGGCGTGATGCTGCAGGGCCAATTGGCGGGGTTATCACCTTTATTGCCGCGGTTCATGTTGCGCTGGCGGTTCTGGATGGTGAAACGCCACGGCTGTTTGTGGCACAGATTGCCGAAGGACTGGCGCTTGAATTTGCTGTTACACCGCTTGGTGCCATTTTCGGTTTGGTTGCGTCGGGTCTTTGGATTTTGGCAGCGCTTTACTCGGTTGGCTATATGCGCGGTAACCACGAAAAGCATCAAACGCGCTTTGCCGCTTTTTATGCGGTCGCCGTTCATGCGGCAATGGCGGTTGCATGGTCGGGCAATCTACTGGTTCTTTTTGTGTTCTACGAAATTCTGACCTTTTCTACCTATCCACTTGTAACACATAAAGAAAGTGCCCTTGCACGCAACGCAGGACGGCTTTATATGAGCATCCTTGTTGGAACGTCAGTTGTGTTGTTGTTGCCCGCTGTTGTGTGGGTTTGGCTTAGCACCGGAACGCTGGATTTCCGGCCGGGTGGTTATCTTGCTGGGCAGATTGATCCGGCAATGGCGCCAATCCTGCTTGCGCTATTCGCCTTTGGCGTTGGCAAGGCGGCATTGATGCCGATCCATCGCTGGCTACCTGCGGCGATGGTGGCACCAACACCGGTTTCGGCCTTGCTTCACGCGGTTGCGGTTGTCAAGGCGGGGGTCTTTACGATCTTGACCGTTGTTGTTTATGTGTTTGGCATTGATTTTCTGGCTGAAACTGGGGCGGCGGATTGGCTTGTCTGGCTGTCGGCCTTTACCATTCTGGCGTCAAGCATGGTTGCCATCACCAAAGATGATATCAAGGCTCGTCTGGCCTATTCAACGATCAGCCAGCTATCCTATATTGTTTTGGGGGCGGCGATTGCGTCATCAATTGCCGTTCAGGGCGCAACCTTGCATATCGTTATGCATGCGGCTGGCAAAATCACGTTGTTTTTCTGTGCTGGTGCGATTTATGTTCAGGCGCATCTGACCAAAATTTCCGAACTTGACGGGCAGGGGCGTGAAATGCCTTGGGTCTTTGCGGCATTTTTCATCGGTGCCTTGTCGATCATAGGCATTCCGCCTTTGGGGGGCAGCTGGTCGAAATTCATGTTGATGGTTGGCGCGGTTGACTCGGGCTATCTGGTCATTCTTGGCGTGCTTGGATTGTCATCCTTGTTGAATATTTATTACCTGTTAGAGCCGGTTTCGCGCGGATTTTTCCGACCCAAGGTGAAAACGGTTGAGGTGACATCGCATCCGCTGGTTGTGATTCCGCCGGTTCTAACTGCCATTTTGTCACTTCTTTTGTTCTTCTATGTCGATTTCTTCGCCGCTTTGGCCAAATTAATGGTGATTTCATGAGTACGCCATCTTCAAAATCGCCGTCAGATTTACAGCGCCTTGGTGGAATCTTCACCAAAGCCCTGCTTGGCATTGCCATTGTTCTGTTCGGATTAGAATTTTTCATTCACCGGCATGGCGTGGTATCTGCCGAGGAAAGCTTTATGTTTCCGGCTCTGTACGGGTTTTTGGCATTTCTGTTCATTGTTCAGGTCGGCAAGTGGTTGCGGCTGATGATCATGCGTAAGGAGGATTATTATGATTAGTCATATGCCGCCGGGTCTGATCATGATTCTGGCAGCGTTCCTGCTGCCCGTCATTCCACATGTTTGGCGTCAAATCTATATGCTTGGCGCGATTGCGCTGTCGGCCTATGGCCTGTTTCTTGGGGCGGGAACGCATCTTGTCTGGACGGTGTTGGGGCTTGATCTGATTCTCTATCAGGCTGATGCGTTAAGCCTTCCCTTTGCGATTATCTTTCATTTAGCCGCGGCGCTGAATGTGATTTACAGCTGGCATGACCGCGACTGGCAACAGCATTGTGCGTCCTTATCTTATGCTGGTGCTGCGATTGCGGCGCTTCATGCTGGCGATTTGGTTAGTTTGTTCGTGTGGTGGGAAGCCACTGCGGTAACGTCGGTATTCCTGATCCTTGCCAGCGGCACTGAACGTGCGCGCAAGGCGGCAATGCGTTATTTGCTGTTCCAAGTGACAAGCGGTGTGCTGCTTCTGGCTGGTGCGGCGATTTTGGCGTCTACCAGCGGCGACATTCGCTTTACCAAGATGGATCTTGGTGATGCGGCAACATGGCTAATCTTTATTGCTTTTGGCATTAAGGCGGCATTCCCGTTCTTGAATGGCTGGTTGCAGGATGCCTATCCCGAAGCCACACCAACCGGAACAGTGGCTTTATCCGCCTTTACCACCAAGCTTGCCATCTATGCGCTTGCGCGCGGCTTTCCGGGAACCGATATCCTGATCTGGATTGGCGCGGCAATGACTGCCTTGCCAGTGTTCTTTGCCGTTATCGAAAATGATTTGCGGCGCGTTCTGGCCTTTAGTTTGAATAACCAGCTTGGCTTCATGGTTGTTGCCGTTGGCATTGGCACCGAATTGGCGCTGAATGGTGCTGTTGCCCATGCTTTTGTTCATATTATCTATAAAGCCTTGTTGTTTATGAGCATGGGCGCGGTATTGCATCAGGTCGGCACGATAAAAGCGTCCGAACTTGGCGGGCTTTACAAGAAAATGCCCTTTACCATGGTTTGCTGTATCATCGGGGCCATGTCGATTTCGGCCTTTCCGTTGTTCAGCGGCTTTGTCGCCAAATCACTGACCATGTCGGCGCTTGGCGATGCCGGTATTATTTGGGCCTATTTTGTCCTGCTATTTGCCTCTGCTGGCGTGCTTGAACATTCAGGCATCAAGATTCCCTATTTTGCCTTTTTTGCGCATGACAGCAAAATTGAAACTGGCGAAGCACCAATTGGTATGCGCGTGGCCATGGGCATCGCTGCCTTCTTATGTGTTGGCATTGGTGTGTTTCCGTCGCTGCTTTACAGCATTTTGCCCTATGCGGTTGATTACCACCCCTATGATGCGGGTCATGTGACAAGCCAGATGCAATTGCTGATCTTTGCGATGCTGGCATTTGTTGTGCTGGTGCGGTTAAAGCTATATCCGCCAGAAATTCCATCGGTTGTGCTGAATTCAGATTGGTTTTACCGGCGTTTGGCACCGATGGTTGGTTTGCCGTTGCTGCGCATGGTTATGCTTATATGGTCAGGCCTCTTGCAGCAAATGCGCGGCTTGGTAAACGCAATCTGGGATAGGCTTGACCGGATCATGCATAGCCCGCTTGCCGGACCCACTGTCAGTGGCCGTGCGGTTCTGATTCAGGCCGGGTTGCTGACATTGCTGCTTTTGATTGCCTATGCCGCAGCAGGCTAGCCAACGGCGGTTAAGTCATATGTGGCGGCTGCTGGCGGCAGTGTTGGTGATGTTGTTAGCCTCATTGCCGGTTGCCGCCGAGAATGCCATGCGGTCGCCAGATTTTGCGGCAACCAAAATCCAGCTTTTGCCAGCACCAGACCGTCAGCCAATCAGTTTTGACGTCCGGCTTGCGACAACGCCGGCCGAGCAAGCCTATGGTCTGATGTTCAGCCCGCCCTTGGCGGCACGAACTGGTATGCTATTCATATTTGCCAAAGACGCGCCGCGATCATTTTGGATGAAAAACACCCCCATCAGCCTTGATATGCTGTTTTTTGCCAGTGATGGCAGGCTTGTAGGCATAATCGCCAATACTGAACCTTTTAGTCTGACAGCCCGCAAATCGCAGAAAGCGGCGCAATATGTTCTGGAAATTGGCGGCGGCGAGGCGGCGCGCCTCGGGCTTGGGTCGCTGACGCGGCTGCATCTGCCAGTCGCAGCGGCGGTAAATTCGGCCGGTTCGCAAGAAAAGTAAAATAAATCGTATTTTGCACAAGATGAATGCTTGAAATTCCGTATCAGGGGGGATATGAAAGCATCGTCGGAGTGTAGCGCAGCCTGGTAGCGCATCTGGTTTGGGACCAGAGGGCCGGGAGTTCGAATCTCTCCACTCCGACCATTTTCCCTTTAAATATAGTTCCGGACGTACCCACGCTGCTTTCACGGTCGGTTTGGCTTGTTTTATTGTCGCTATGGCATTC